>ODAI010316185.1_pt1 | contig 14627 bp, 24 predicted proteins | sample 1539321 | NCBI WGS metagenome assembly ODAI01 (sample SAMN02144231, study PRJEB22623) | gut metagenome | biome: sheep rumen | host: Ovis aries | place: New Zealand
AACAATGTAATTCTATCTCAAAGGTAAAAGGGAGGCTATGTGATGACACATAACGTGGGTGCAATGATAACGTGGTCACTCTTTGCGAGTGAGGCAATAACAGCCGTCTACGATTTGCGTTGGGCAATTGTGTTCTGCATCGTGCTTATTGCCACCGACTTTTGGTGGGGTTGGCGAGAATCAAAAAAGCACTACAAAGATGCAAAGACCGAAGAAGAGCGCAAAAAGTACAAGTTCCATTTCTCTTCGGCTGGTAGGCGCACACTTAACAAGTTTGTAGATTATACCACCTACTTGTTGCTTGGTTGTGTGGCTGGTTTAGCCGTAACCGAGCCGATGGGCATATGTACCCACACCGTGACCGCAGCTCTTGGCATTGCGTTTGGTTGCGTGTTTGAAATCTCAAGCATAGTTGGTCACATCGCAGTTGTCAAGGGCATCAACATCAAGTTGAACCTAAAGAACCTCATTGTTGCAATTTTTAAACGCAAAAGTGAGGCACTGGGCGAGATTATAGATGAATCAATTGAAGAGATAGAGGATAATAGAAGAAAGGAGAAAGACAATGAACACGTTGAAGAAGGGGAGCAAGGGTGATGATGTAATCGCCCTGCAACATCTACTGAACGTTGAAGGCTACAAGCTCACGATTGATGGCGATTTCGGTTCAAAGACTGAAACCGCAGTCAAGATGTATCAAAAGGCTCACGGCTTGGAAGTTGATGGCATCGTGGGCAATAAGACTTGGACGGCACTTGGAGTTAAGAGCAACACACCTACAAGCACAAATTCAAAGTGTGTTGACCCATCCGTGGTTTACGCACCTTTGACTTGTTGCATCACAAAAGCACCGAACCGAAATATCAAGTATCTTGCTATCCACTACACCGCTGGCGCAAGTTCTGCCAGTGGTAGGGCAAAAGGTATGAAATCATCGTGGGAGAAATCTAAACGAGCAAGCGCAGATTTTGGGGTTGATGATACAACGATGGTGCAGTTTAATCCCGATCCAAAAAACTACAAGTGCTGGAGTGTGGGCGATAAAAAGAACCCATATAGTGGTGGTGGTAGGCTCTACAAGATAGCAACCAATGCCAACACTATCTCAATTGAAATCTGCTCCAATTTGAAGAGTGGTACAAGTGCATCAAAGACCAATCACGAAGGCTGGTATTTCACCGAGGCAGCACTCAACAATGCGGTTCGCTTGGCAAAAATCTTGATGAAAAAGTACAACATTCCACTTGAACGTGTTGTGCGGCACTATGATATTAGTGGCAAGGTCTGCCCAGGGATTATCGGCTGGAATAACGCAGGTTTGAACGATACCAAAGGCAACAAAATAAATGGCACTAACAACTCCCTGAAATGGGAAGAATTCAAGAACCGCCTAAAATGAGCAAAGACTTTGACAATGCCACCGTGAAAGGATGCAGCGAGTTAATTGTTGCATTCGCTCTTGGTCTGCTTATCTGCCTTGTTATCTCATTGTGTGCATCGTGCAAACCGCAAAAAGAGTTGCAGATTGAGAGGGTAGAAGTGCCAGTGGTAGTCACTCAAGAACACACGATTGAATCAGTCAAAATAGACCACGTTCGGGATACTTTAATCCAACGTGATTCGGTTTACCACTATATTAAAGGTGACACGATGGTAATTGAGCGGTGGCATCACACCCAAGGCACAACAACCACTACAAGGGTAGACACATTACATATATATGACAGCATACCCTACCCAGTGCAGACAACTCACGAAACGATAGTGACCAAGATTCAAGAGGTCAACATCCTAAAATGGTGGCAAAAGGCTCTAATGGTTTGTGGTGGCATTGCGATTATTGTGTTTGGTTTCTTGATAGCATACAAGATTGGAAAGAAGAAGAGCTGATTTTTTTTCATAATAAGGTTAGTTAATGATAATATTTTATGGTGAGCGACCGCTTGACTTGTGAAAGTTGGGCGGTTTTTGTTAAAGTCTATTAATTGATTTATCACTTGATTTCCTTTGTTTTCAAGGCTTGTGAGCGCATTTTGTCCTTTGTTTGATACTTTATATATTTGCGGTGTAAAACCTCTTAAAACGTAAAATATGGACATAAATTTTGCAATCGTAAAGACAACACAAGACTTGGAGAATTATGCACTGGCAAAACTCATCAACCGCAACGGCTGGGGATGGTTTGAAAGTGTTTGTGGCGAACTTGAGGAAGATGGGATTGATGACCTTATAACCTCAATGGAGAAATGGGTTAAGATTGTGGACTAATCCCACCACCGAACAAAATCAAACCCTCACACGCAAAATGTGGGGGTTTGTTGTATATCGCAATATAGCAGATGTATTCAGTTATATATCACATTGGAAAATAAGAGGAAATAAGTGGCAAATTTCCCTTAATTGGCAAGATTTAGCCAAATAAGAGTGCCAAAACTTTCTTATTTGCCTCATCCACCTTCCTTCGGTCGGGTACGATATAACCAAGTGTCACCGCTTGTCCATAGCTATGACCCAATGCCTGACTAATCACCTCAATTGGTGTGTCAATGCTCAAGGCTAACGTTGCCCAAGTGTAACGAGCCGTGTAGGTTGTTATTGGTGGCAATCCTAACTCACTGGCGATATCCTTCAAGTGGCGGTTAATCATTGATGTGGCGATGTGGATTGACTTGTAATGTTCCAGTATGTCCACAAGGTAGTTCTTCCCTCTATGCGCTTGAATGAGCGATTTAGCAACGTTCTCAACCTTGATACTATACAACCGCCCAGTCTTGTGCCTTGTGTAGTTGATGCGCCCTTGTGATATTGTCTGCAAGTTTGACAAGTCCACAAGGTTAATGCCGATAAGCGCAAACACCAACCGCCAAATGTCAAGCGCATAGTCTTGTGCCTCACTCACTGGGTGGTGCGACCACAAGAGCCTCAATTGCTCCAACGTGAGCGGTGTTGGGTTAGCTGGTGCGCTCTTAATCTTATACTGACGGAACGGATAACGTGCCGTTGTGAGTTGATGGTTGAGTGCAAAGTTAAAGACGGTGCGAATGTTACGCAGGTGGATACTGCGAGAGTTGACACTTGGGCAATAAGTGACCAAGTACTTGTCAAACGCAGTCAACCAATCCACATCAACATCGTTAAATTGCAATTGCCTCGCGCCCTTTGCACCGAGCCACCGCTTGATGTGGGTTAACGTTTGGGCAAATTTGTCCTTGGTGTTTGGTTTTTCGCAATTATCTTTATACCTTTGCAACACCGCAATGAAACCAGTGTCGGTGTCACCGCTTGGGTAAATGTAGTCGGCAATGAGGTCACGCACCTTTGCAGTTGTCAAGCCTCGCACGTTGCCCAGTTGCATAATTGCCTCATTGGCTTTGCCGAGGGTTGAGAGTGCCACCGAGTTTATAGTGTCGGCTTGTGGATGGTTGATGACCTTCTTTCGTGCCTTATCCCACTGGTTGCGTTTCAGGCGCACTCCCTGAAGAGGGATATAGCAAGAAGAAGATGCGTGGTTCACGCATATATATAACGGAGCTGTGCCATTCTTATTGAATGACCGACCAAAGTATAACGATACTCGCACCTTCTTCATTCTTTGCGCTTGTTTTGCGGTTTTAGTGCCACTATGAGCGACTTTTTTGCTCCTGATGATACCTTGTTCATTCTTGGCAAAATCATCGCTCTTGTGGCGATTTTGAGCGGAGTGAGGGGGATTTGAACCCCCGAAGCGATTTTGTCGCTTACACGCTTTCCAGTTGTGATTGTCGGGTGTCATAATTGTGGTGATTGTCAATCAGTTATAATTCAGTGGCGAAAATTCTGCGCTTATTCTGCGGTTTTTCGCCTTTTTTGTTGTAAATTTGCAGTGCAAAGTAAATTTCAACATTCATAAATAATAAAGTTTTTTAGTTGTTATAATTATTTAATCAGCGCATTTGATGCGCACTACAAAATTCATTTTCATATTACATATTTATTAAAGATTGTACTTCTCATATGTTTATGCCCAGCTTGCGAAAGTAGGGCATTTTCTTTTATAACTCCTCACGGTTGATACTTGCAATCACAAGCCACATATTATTAATAAAGGATATTGCGACTTCGTTGCTCTCGTAGTCCACGTTATAGCTGTCAAGTGTGTAGTGTGTGCTGTCGCTACCTTTGCGCACGATTTTGATTATTCTGCGCCAGTCTGCCAGCTCAAGAACATAGCTGCGCCCTAACTCAATGTATTCTCTCCAAGCCTCAATCGGGCGAATCAGGATAAACGATCCCGCTGGGTATTTCGGTGTCATAGAATCGCCATACACTGGGATAACAACATCGCCAGTGTGTGCAATCTGCCTATTAAATGGCATTGTGCCGATTGTGTATTGTTCAATGTCGGCTTGGTCATTGGGTCGGAAACCACCAGCCGCATCAGGCGAGAGGATGGGAATGTTGATGATGTCGGGGGCGGTGGGTGTTTGTGTGACTTGCCTGCTTGGTGCTGTGCCTTGTTCTCCTTGAGTTAAAAGCCACACCTCATCAATGCCGAAAGTGTTTGCCCAACGCATCGCAGCTTTGCGCCCAAATGTTTTGTTTCCATTCAGGTAATTGGTGGCTACGGTGCGAGATATCTGCAACCTTTCGGCTACATCGCTTTGCGTAAGACCCTGACCAGCAAAGTAATTTTTTAATGTTTTATTGAAATCTTCCATAATTGTAGTTTTTAGTTGTTAGTCAAATAGTTACATATATAATGGAACATTTTGCGATATTGTTGTATTATTAAAAAATGTTAAAGGATAGCAGAAAGTACCCAAATAATTTGCAAGATGTTTCCACTTGTATTATTTTTGCATTGTGAAAATCATTCAAACACAAATTTACAAACATTTTTCTAACTAACAAATTTTTTTCACTATGACACAGACAATAAATAAAATCAATTCAGTTAAGGTTAGTTCAAACCTTCCAACTTTCAACACTTATAGGTTGATGTATAAATATGGTGCTTGGAACACAAAAGCCACTTTCATTTGCGAGAGCGATCCCGAGGCAACCCACGATGCCGATGAGTTCTTCAACAATTCCAACATCAAGAACTGGTCTTATGGTGTTGCGCTCTTCCAAGGCAACCGACTTGTGAAACAATATAGATAACTAACACGGTGGGGAGCAATCCCCACCACTAAACAACCACAATAATAACAATATAAAAATTTATAACTATGGCACGAATCAAAATTAACAACGAGAGATTCCAAGATTTACTCAACAACATCATTGCAGAGATTCAGCAAACACTCAAGAACAGCGACTACCGCATTGAATTCAACGAGGAAGGCGATACCGCTTACATCACTCAAAGCGACAACTTCCCATTCTATCTCACCTACATTGAAACATTCAGCGCAATAATTACACTCTATGATTGCTCAATGTGGTTTGATGTGAGAAATAACAAGCCTTGTCTTGTTTTCATCAACGGCTAACTACTAACTACTAAACGTTCAGGGCGAAATAATTAATGCTGTCACTTTTCGCCCACTTCCCGATAAGAGCCACACGATGGGCAAGGTGGCAATGGCTTAAAGAGCGTCGGTGAGCAGCGGTTCAATTCCGCAATCGGGAGCTAAATTAGTATTAACCAATAAATAAAACGCAATGATTACAAAAGAACAAAAGAAAGAACTTGACCGCAGAAATGCCAAAATTTTCAAGCGATTCTGCAATTTGAGCGAGAAACAGCCACTGGCTTATCCTCACACCATCTACACCGAACTCGCCAAAGAGTTTGACCTATCACCCCAAATGATTTCGTTAATCGTGCGCAACGCACAAAAAGAACAACAACAATGAAAACACTTCGCATTATTATCAGCATCATTCTCGCAATCGGCACATTCGCAGTGTTCAACGAGAGCGAGAGTTTTATGCCCAATCTATTCGGATTATTCTGCTTTGCGCTACTGGTAGCAATCAACGTTCCAGCCGATGCGTGGGAGCAACTCAAAGACCGCTTTTAAATGACACCCATTCGCCCAAATATAGACTACACTGGCTCTTACACGGTGACACAAGCAAGCGCATTGCTTGGTATCTCAAGGCGCACCTTGAGGCGGTATGAGTCGGCTGGGTATGTGGTTGCTCACCTGAACAAACTGGGCAAACGCAAATATAGTGGGCGAGAGTTAATCAAACTATGGAATATGAATTATTAATAACTAAACACTTTTGAATTATGACTAACACTGAACAAGGCACTTTGTTCAACGTGGACAAAGTAAAGATGCAAAGAAAATCTCACAAGCAAACAAGGAGAACGAGAGAGAAAGGCATTCAAGCCTACCACCAAGTATTAAGGTGCTACCGAATGAGGCTTGATGGCGGTAAGAAGGGCAAATTAACCGACATTCAAGCGATGTACAACATCTCAAAATTCCCCAAGTATCTATTGCCCGATGACTTGACAACGATTCCACTTGAAGACATCACATTACAATACGTTACTGACTGGTACAAAGCAATCATAATGCCCTACAACAAGAGGAGCAACGAAAAGAAAGCCATCAACAAGCAGGTGGTTGCAGCCGACAGCAAACAACAAGATGAGGTTGTTGAAACACTTGAGGATATTGTTATAGATTTCTTTCAACTGGTGCAGGCTCCCCTCTCAAAGGGTGAACCAAAACTTGATGATTTAGTGTTCCGCTTTATTAATGATGTGATGGACTTCTACCGATACGATGATAAACGAACAATCTCAATTGAACAGCAATGAAAACAATCACCGACACAACGATACTTGATGATGTAGTGGAGCAGCTCTGCTCAACCGACACCACCTGCGATGGTGTTGCTTTTGTCAACCTTGAGAACTTGGATAAGGACATCTACGTTGAGGGTTCAGTAAAATGGCTTGGTGGGTTCGTTGACCACTTCATCACACTTGATGGGCGAGATTACTTGGATTTCACCGAGTTTGAAAGGCACGATTTCACCGAGTTAGAGCTGACCGCTTGGATAGGTCAGGAAGAGGCAGAACTTGACCTCGCCTATATTGAGAACGCACTTGAAGCATCACTTAATTAATAACAACTAACAACTTAAAATTATGAGCAACTTAAAAAGATTCAATCAAATGATTATGCACCCAAACACTGACAGCTACTTGACCAGTGTATTGGCAGAGCGCAAGGGTGAGTTCATCAACAACCTCACCGCAGTGGTGGCTAACGATGCCAAACTTCAGGCTTGTGAGCCAGTGACCCTAATGTATGCAGCACTCAAGGCAACGGCTTTGAGATTGCCACTTGACCCAAACCTTGGGCAAGCCTATATCATCCCATACAAGAACAACCGAGAGCGCAAAACCGAGGCGCAATTCCAAATCGGCTGGAAGGGTTTCATTCAGTTGGCTATCCGTTCAGGACAATTCCAAGCCATCAACACCACCGATATTCGTGAGGGCGAGTTGCAAGGCTACAACCTTATGACTGGCGAGGTCAACGTGCAAGCCGTTCCCGAACGTGAGAGTAAACCAGTGGTCGGCTACCTTGCATATTTCAAGTTGACCAATGGCTTTGCGAAATCGCTCTATATGACCGCAGAGGAGATAGAACAACACGCAACACGTTATTCGCAGAGCTACCGAGGCAAATACAAGGATTCAAGCCTTTGGGCAACCGATAAGGATGCGATGGCAAAGAAGACCGTGTTAAAGCTGTTGCTGAACAGATACGCACCACTTTCGGTTGATATGCAGAACGCAGTACAAGCTGACCAGTCGGTGTTGCGTGGCGATGGTAAGCTGAACTATGTTGACAATAGCCGTGACCAGTTGACCGAGGTAGCCGAGAGTGCAATGGCTGAAGATGTAGAGAGTGAGGATGTAGACACACCCGAAAATACCCCACAATCGCCCTCTAACGGCACTTTATTTGAAGATGATGTAGTAACACCAAATGAAGAAGAAAAGCAATGAGAACCGATTTAAACGATATTATCAAAGCACAACCAACACAACACTCGTTGGACTGGTATCGTGCGAGATTAGGGAAATTCACTGGTTCGCAGGTCGGCAGACTTATGAAATCAGGCAGAGGTAAAGATGAGTATTTTGGCAAGGATGCCATCGCTTACATCACCGAGATAGTAACGGAGCGATTGCTCAATCCAAGTGTGGTGGCACTTGATGACTTGTTTGAAGAATACTTGCTGCAAGTAACTCCCAGTAGCAAGGCAATGGCTTGGGGAAATGACCAAGAGATGAACGCACGGACATTATACGCAAAAACCCACAACCGCAAGGTCACAAGTTGCGGAGCTGTGGAGCTGTCAAAGTGGTTCGCATCATCGCCCGATGGCTTGGTGATGGATGAGAACGGTTGTGTTGAAATCAAGTGTCCACAACCAAAGACCCACACTGAATATCTCATCAACGTACACAATGCCGAGGATTTAAAGAAGGTCAAACCTGAATATTATTGGCAATGCGTGGCTCATATGGCTGTGACTGGTGCAGAATGGTGCGACTGGATGTCCTATTGCCCATTTTCAAGCAAACCATTGCACGTTGTGCGCATCAATCGTGACCAAGAGGCAGAGAGCCAACTGCACGAACGTGTAGATGCAGCCGAGATGATGGCTCAAGAAATGATTGCGAAAGCTAAAGGCATAGCGGACAACGTGTCATAGTAAAGTAGATTTGTGAATAACGTATGGGTGCGGTGATGTCCGCACATCGCACCCTTCTTTTAATGCGTATGGGCGAGATTAAGAGCATTCAACAACTCATAGATGAGTATTACCCTGAATTGGCAGAACGTTTGAGAGATGGCGAAAGAATTAGGAAATAGTAACGGCTGGGTGTGTTTGCACCGCTCCTTCAAAGACTGGCAACATTACGGTGAGCCGAGTGTGATGGTTGTGTTTGTTGACTTGTTGTTATCTGTCAACGCAAAAGACGGATGGTGGCACGGTCACAAGTGCGAGAGGGGTGCGACATTCCGCTCAATCCGCTCTATTGCCGAGGACACCACACTCAACCCAATAACTATCAGGAGAGCATTTGCCAAACTTGAGGAAACTGGCGAAATCAAGCGAATCAGGATTGACCAAAAACACACAAAGACCATTGTTTGCAATTTCGCTAAATATCAAGACTTTGGCGGTGTTAGTGTGTTAAAAAGTAACACACAAAGTAACACACAAAGTAACACAAAACAACAAGATAACAAAGAAAACAAGAATGATGTTGTAGAAATAAATAGCGCACACGCACACGAAAAGATAGTCAATGATATGTTTGCGACTGGCATAGCCATTGAGCGGTTTTGTATGACCGAGGGCATAACGGTTGACCAGTGCCGAGAGCTGGCAGACGATGCACTTGCAGAGTGGGCAATCATTGGCGAAACGCACAAGACCGAGAAAGAGGTTAAGAAACATATCCTTGAACGTATACGCAAGAAAGTCCAGTCAATGCGTGAGCGAGGTGTGTTGCTTGGTTCTATTCCTGAAGATGTAAGGCTCAAGCGCATCAATGCCGACTGCGAGGCTCTTATCGCTGAAGGCGCAGAAAGAAAGATGGTAATTAAGTTTTACAAATACTACACACAAAAATCCAACGATAGGTCAGGGCGAATGATTTTTGAAACCTTGAGCGGTTGGGATACAAAGACACGATATGTTGAATTTTTAAATAGAGAGAAAAAATGACGGATGAACAACTTCAAAAAGCCAACCTTTTGGTGAAAATAATAAAAGAAATGGGGCAGTTTGTCACTTGCGAGGAATGGTCGGGTGATGAAATTATTGCGACTTACCACGAACTTGATAGAATTATGGATGCGTGGGAAGAGCGCAATAATATGCCTGAAGGTAGGAGTTATTTTTTCTACCTGAATGACAACTTTAAGCATAGTTATGAATTGAGGTTTATAAATGATGAGATTGCAGAATCTATTATGAACCACATCGTGTGGTTAAGAAAACAATTTAGTGAACTATAACTAATGACACGGAAGAAGAAATATCAAGAAGATGACCGAGTAACCACTCTCGTTGACCCACAGCTTGAGAGGGCATTGTTGGTTGCCATCCTTTCGCACGTTGCAGCCACTGGCTATGTTATGAGTTTGCGAAACGTGTTGACCGATGAGGACTTCACGGAAGAGAGCAACCTGAACGTGTGGCACTGGTGCAAATCGTGCGTTGACAAGGCGCAAGATGTGAACCTGCTAAACGTTTACGCACAAGCACAAGAATGTGGCGAGGCTTTTGACCCAACCCACTTCATTCAGGCGAGAGGTGCAGAAGGTGATATCTTTACCTTGGCAAATGCTCTTCACACTATGTGCATTAAGCGCAGAATTAGTGAAGGTGCGCAATCAGTCCTTATGAGCATTGAACACGATCCCGACTACACACCCAGTGATGCCGTGAGTGAGTTGGAGCAGATTGTGACCGACACAACGAAGACAATCAAGCCAAAGTCTATGCGTTGGGGGTTGTTGTTGAAAGAGATTCTAAAGCGCACCGAAAAACTGGCGAAAGGCGAAATGCCTCAAGGCACACCGTGCGGTTTTGACTTGATAGACCACAAAGGCGGTCTTGAGAGAGGCGAGTTGATGATTATTGCAGGGCGCAACTCTAACGGCAAAACCTCATTCGCTCTATGTTGTGCCGTGGGTGTCGCTCAACGTGGCACGGCTGTTGGTATCTTCTCGCTTGAGATGACCAACGCACAGCTTGGCACAAGAATCTTGAGCCTTACTACTGGAGTGGATGGCGAGAAGCTGAAACGTGCCGATATGGACACCACCGAATGGGAACGAGCCGTGAATGCAGATGACACACTATCCATCTACTTTGATGAGGTGAGGAGCGCAGACATTGACACGGTAATAGCTAACATCAAGGCGATGGTCGCACAACACAACGTGCAAGTTGTGGTGATTGATTACTTGCAGTTGTTGCGTAGCCGTGAACGTGAAAGACACCAGCAGATGGCAAGCATAGCACACCGCCTTGAAACCTTGAGCAAACAACTTGAAATCTGCATCGTGCTTTTAAGCCAGTTGCGCAGAAATATTGACAAAGACCCGACACCAAGGTTGGAAGAGCTGAAAGAATCGGGCGATATAGCAGATGCTGCCGATAGTGTCTACTTGGTCTACCGACCCGAGCGACACGGCAAAGACTTCCGCTACCCTGATATGAGCCAAAACTGGTCGCAGATATCCACCGAGGGGACGGCTCTGCTTATGTGTTGCAAGAACCGCCAAGGCTCTCTAAATGGCGAACAGATGCTTGGGTTTGATGCGCACACAACGAGATTTTATCAGCAAGAAAATTATAAACCAGCACCATCAACCCCACAACTTGAGGATGATGTGCCATTTTAAAACTAACAAAATTATGACTACCGAAGAATTGAGAGAACAAGAAAAGAGAGTGGAAATAGCAAACAAGTTGGAGTGTGATATTTCATTCCTTAAACATTGTTATAGTGAATTTGAAAGAGCAAAATACTATGATGATATAAAGGCAATGGAGCGCACTCCAGCAATGATTAATAAGCTATCAAAGGAAGCGGTTGCCAATATGCGCAAATTCTACCTTGAGATGTTGAGTAAAGAAATACAAAGACTTGAGAACGAATTTAAAGAGGTTTAAGTATGATAACACAAGAAATGATTGAAAAACGAAACGAGTACTTGGTAGTACTGACCGATGCCACTGGTGTAACCACTGATGACATTATGGGAAAAAAACGAAACGATGACATTTCAATGGCACGGCAACTCTTGATGTGGGCATTGTATGAGCTGTGCGGCTACACCACAATTGACATAGGCAAACTAATCCACCGACACCATACAACGGTGACCTATGCCGTCAAGTCCGTCAACACTGGACATCTGCCTGAAAGGATGGAGAAAGCCAAGCAGAGTATAATCACGCACTACAAAAGTAAAACGTGCAGTAAATAACTAACATTCAGGCGGTTGCTAACCTAAATAATAACCAAAGTATTTAAAGAAACGTTTATAGTGTGACCGCCTATTGTTTTGAATATCAACAATTTAAAACTTAAAGATATGACAAGAGAAGAATTTAAAAAATTATGGGAGGAATATTGGAAGTTAATTCCATGCTGGTCACTTGCGGCACTAATTGAACTAATGGGTGAGTGCAGAATGGAAAGAACCCCATTAGACAAGAGTGGAGCATCTACACATTCATTTGTTGACGATTACCTTAATATTCGTACATGTGAAGAATATGATATTGTAGATGCTGCTGTTGAAATGATATTGAAGTTACACGAACAAAAGTTAATTTAATTATGGATTACAAAGAAAAATATGAACAAGCTCTTAAAAGAGCAAAAGAACTACTTGAGGATATGGATAAAGGAGATTATTTTGCCTCAAATGGAGATATTGAAAATATCTTCCCCGAACTCAAAGAGAAAGAGAGTGAGGACGAGAAGATAAGAAAAGCAATACATATTTACCTTGACTGGTTAGATGGTCGCAAGGCTTGTGCTCCTAAAGGTATTTACAGTATTAAAGAAATGCTTGCTTGGCTTGAGAAACAAGGAGAGAATAAACCTACCGATAAGGTTGAACCAAAGTTTAAAACTGGAGATTGGATTATTTTCAATGGAGTGATTTTGCATATTGATGAAGTCGTAAATGGTTATTATAGGACAACATCAAGAGGTGATGGCATCCATAATAGTTATGATTGGAATATTGATAATGCAGCAAGGCTTTGGACTATCCAAGAAGCAAAAGATGGTGATGTACTTGTAAATGGTTCTAATATCTTCATTTTTCATTTCCTCAATGGCACACTTTTAATGGGATATTGTCACATAAACACTGATGATGGAAGATTCTATGACGATTTAGGTAAGAACGAATGTTTCTGCCTTATTGATGCTGTAGTAACTCCTGCCTCCAAAGAACAACGTGACTTACTATTTAGGCAAATGAAAGAGGAAGGTTATGAGTGGGACAGCGAGAAGAAAGAATTGAAAAAGGTTGAGCCAAAGAAACTTGATGCCGATAAGGTGATTGCATAGCTTGTAGCCAACATTCTTAACTATGAATATTATGTCAAATGGTTTAAAAAAGATTTCGGATTATGACACGAGAAGAAGAAATAAAAAAGCAAGCAGAAAAGAAGGCACTTGAACCAAGTCGCTTAATGCACCCTTATGCGAAGCAATACAAGGTAATGTCAGCTTATGAGATAGGCTATATTGAGGGCGCAGTGTGGGCAGATGCTCACCCACACTGGATTTCGGTTGAGGATGAGTTGCCGAAAAATAAAGAACTTGTTTTTATAACAGATGGTGAGTACACCGACACAGGATTTTATGAATATACATTCGATGAGTGGCAACCTTGTGAGAAATGGTTAGGTGACATCACCCACTGGATGCCACTCCCACAATCACCAAAGAAAGGAGGTGACCAATGAAACGAACCACAACCAACTACACCGCAATAGCTGCTTGCCACAATGACCGATGCCCATCACACAAAAACTGCTTGAGATGGCAGATAGGACAACGCAATCCCGACATCATCGCAGGGCAATTTGCACCCAAAAGCAGATACTCGCAACGTTGCGGTGACTGGAAGAAAGGAGGTGCGCTATGAACAAAGAACTATGCAAATATTACCGCTCTTGGGTAGGCACAAGCAAAGGCGAGATTAATTGCGCTTGCGTGGATTATGAGAGAAAAATAATAACGAAATGCGACTTTGTACAAAACAAGGGTTGTTGGAAAACCCAAAGGAAGGAGGCACACAATGATAAGACCACACATTGACATTACGATGTATCAAGGTTACATCTCCAAAGTCTACCCACCGATGCAGTGGAATGAGAAAACCAGCCAACGCAAGATGCTCACCGATGTGAGAGAGTGGCTGCACAACCACCATCCAAGCTGGCAACGTGCGATGGTGTATTTCAGCCACTACCGACTTGGGAAGACACACACCGATGCCGTGCGCATAGAAAGGGGGCAGATGCTATGAGAATCTACGTTGAAAGTGTTGGGCGCAAACCCTACTGGCGCAACCATCCTGACAACCCAAAGCCAAGGCGCAGACCGATACTGCGTAAGAAAGCAACTTGTGCGATGTGCGCAAAGTATCCGTGCTTTCGTGGGATAGAGAATATTGAAACCAATTTGGCACAAACGTGCCACAACTTCATTAAGAGGACTAAAGAATGAGGCAAGAAGAACATCGAATCCAGTGCGCCATCGTGAAATGGTTCTATTATGCCTACCCAGCTTATAGGGGCGGTTGCTTGTTTGCAGTGCCGAACGGTGGACATAGAAACATCCAAACTGCAAGGTCACTAAAAGCCGAGGGTGTGACTTCAGGGGTGAGTGACCTTCTTTTGCTCGTTCCCAAACGTGAGTACCACGGATTATGCGTTGAGGTCAAGACACCAGTCGGCAGACAAAGCGAGAACCAAAAGAACTGGCAACGAATCATAGAGGCACAAGGCTACAAGTATTGCATCGTGCGCTCACTTGATGAATTCGTTGAACTTGTGAGGTGGTATCTCAACGAACCACCGAGAGCAAGGCTGCAAGGTAAATTGTTATT
>ODAI011623040.1_pt1 | contig 14626 bp, 15 predicted proteins | sample 1539321 | NCBI WGS metagenome assembly ODAI01 (sample SAMN02144231, study PRJEB22623) | gut metagenome | biome: sheep rumen | host: Ovis aries | place: New Zealand
CAGCAAGCTGGTTCACGTCATTCTTTGAGAATACCCAGTTACTGCTTGACACGCACAGAGACACACAAGACGGGAAAGTACCTATTATCTCGAGCTTAGAACAGATTCTCACGAATATCGATTTGCTGCCGCTATTCTATAAGGCCATTTCCAACAAACAGGTTTTGCAATTCGCTTATCAACCCTTTGGCCAAGAACCATTTGAACTCATTTTCCATCCCCAGTTTATCAAGGAATACAATGGCCGGTGGTTTGTCTTCGGCGATGCCAATCGCGATCCATTCAAGACATACAATGTTCCTTTGGACAGAATCGTAGGAAAACTTGAAGCTGTAGAGGGCGTTGAGTATATTCCTGCCGAGAAAGGATTCTATCAACAGTTTTTTAAAAATATCATTGGTGTCACCCACGAAAAAGATGCAAAAGTGGAAACGGTGGTAATCCGAACCAAAACGGAATACCAGCATGGCTTGCTGTTGACAAAGCCCCTGCATCATTCTCAAAATGAGACATTGCCTTTCGGAAATTACAAAGATGGATGCTATGGTGAGGTCACACTGACGATAGAACCTAACCGTGAACTGCGAGGTAGGATTCTGATGTATGGCGAAAACTTAGAAGTGATGCAACCCATATCATTGCGAGAGCAGATAAAGGAAATAATCAAGAAACAATCACAACAATACTAGAATAAGGCAATGAATAGAAATATCGACATGGATGAAAAGGAGTTGTCACTGATTGCCGACGGATGGATGCAAAAAGGGAATCCTTCGTTTGAGGAACTGTCTGCTTCAGTTCTTAAAACCCATCAGTTAGCCCAAACAACTGCCATAAAAGCTGTCAACCAGATGGCCACACTTCGCAACTGGCTCATAGGCTGTTACATTGTGGAGTATGAACAGAAAGGCAGCGACAGGGCGAGATATGGTGAAAGATTGCTGAAACGGCTGGAGGAAAGAGTAAACACCAAGGGACTGAACTTAACGCTGTTTAAGAATTCACGTCGTTTTTTCCTTTTGTATCCAGAACTGCGAGAAATGTTTGGAAAAAGTTCGACGACGTCGGACTTTTCCACAGATGTAAGTAAAGATAGAGAAAAAAGTCCGACGCCGTCGGACAAATTCAAAACACCAGCCAAAACGCTCCTCCAAAAATTGTCTTTTTCACATATTTGTGAAATCATGACCCAAGACGATCCTTTGGCCCGTTTCTTCTACGAAACGGAGTGCATCAAGGGAACTTGGTCGGTTAAGGAACTGCGTCGCCAGATTTCCACTAACCTCTATTTCCGCAGCGGAGTCAGCAAAGATCCCCAAAGATTGTTGAGTACTATCAAATCCGAAACAAACACGCCTGCACTAACTATCCGTCAGCCCTTCACTTTCGAGTTCTTAGGACTGAATGCCAAAGACGTTATCGCAGAGTCCGATTTGGAGGAAGCCCTCATCAGTCATCTGCAAGAATTCCTGTTGGAACTGGGCAAAGGTTTCTGTTTCGAAGCTCGCCAAAAACGTATGATTATCGACGATGAGTACTATTTTGCAGACTTAGTTTTCTATAATCGAATTCTGCATTGCAGCATCATCGTTGAGTTGAAGAACGATGAGTTCAAACACGAATACCTCGGACAACTCAATGCCTACGTATCATATTATAATGAAAACGAGAAGCATGAAGGTGACAATCCGCCCATCGGCATTCTGCTCTGCACTCGCAAGGGTAAGAAGATGGTAGAATATGCCCTTGCTGGTCTGGACAACCAACTCTTCGTTTCTACATATATGTTACAATTACCCGACAAGGCGACGTTAGAGAAGTTCTTGTTAGACGAAACGGAAAAGGGAATAAAACATGATTAACCGTAACATCCAAAACGGTTCTATGGAGAATGGAACTTATTCAAAAAGCAAAATGCTTGCAGAAATCAGAATAAAAACTTACTTTTGCAAACAAAACTATTAATACTATTACCTTATGGCCAAATATATACGAACACTAACCATCCTTTTTGACACAGAAATCAGCTTCAAGGAGATTACCCTCTTTCGTGGGGCCGTGATTAAAAGTCTTGGAGAGCACCCAAACTTGTTTTTTCATAATCATCTGGATGACGAAAAGTTCAGGTATTCATATCCTTTAATCCAATATAAGCGATTAGGAGGCAAGGCCGCTATTGTCTGCATTGAAGACGGTGTAGATATCATAGGCCAGTTCCTGGCAGAGGTTGATGGTAAACTGACCATCGGAGAACGCCAAGTAACATGTAATACAGGAAGAATTCAGCCAGCCAGAATCCTTGTTCAGACTTGGGAAGAGATGTTCAGTTATCATATCAGTAGATGGCTACCTCTTAACTCAAAGAACTATCAGCTATATAAGGATATTGAAGGAGTGGTGGAAAAGGTCTCTTTCCTTGAGAATATCCTGAAAGCCAACCTGCTCTCGATGCTGAAGGGGCTGAACATCCATCTGGAAAAGGAACTGATTCTGAAAATCACGGAACTCAGTGACTCGTACCTACTGCATAATAAAGGTGTGAAGATGATGGCCTTCAATGCCGACTTCAAGTGCAACCTATCGATTCCTAATAATATTGGAATAGGCAAAAACACAAGTATTGGATGTGGAATCATACATCAGATTAAAAACCCAAATATTTAAGATAGAATGAAATATGATAAACTATTTGTTGGAGGAGATCTCTCGGGCATTCAGAGGTTTCTATACAACATCACTTCAAGAAAAGCGGCTGTAAGCCTGAAAGGCCGCTCTGCATCTTTAACTGAAGATATGAAGAATATTTACTATAGAAGAGCCAAAGATGCAGTTACACATGCAGGAGGAACTATTACAAAGGATGATGAGTTGTATTGTTCTGGTGGAAAGTTCTTCTTTATTGTAAATGTTAGCGATGGCAATATGGCTGCTGTGTGCCATGCTTTAGATGAATGTCAGTGTTCATGCAGGGAATACATTTGGAAAGAGCATCGTGGACAACTTGGCATAAACATATGCTATGTTGCTTTTAATATAAAAGACGACGTTGTGAATGTTGAGGGAAAGTATGGAGAGCCGCCTTTTATAGGTAAAGAAAAGGGGCCGGGCCAATTATGGAAAGTTGTCAGTGCTGGCTTTGCCCAACAGAAAAACCAGCGTTTTAAGGAATATATTTTTCAGAACTACACCGAATTCTTTGGCAACCACCAATCGCTGAAGATTGGTGCAGGTTATCAGGTCTGTGCTATTACAGGTATCGAGTTCGATACTGCTAGTTTAAGAAAAGAGGACTACACTATACCTTCCAAAGGTGAGGGTGAAGAGATCGTGGTCCTTCCTTCTGTCAAAAGACAAATAAAAAGAGGAGAGGATCTTCGTAATGACCCTAAGAAGGGCTTTAAGGAGTTCGAGGAATATGCAACCACAGATAAAGGTACAAAAGGTGACACCTATCTGGCTATATTACGAATGGACGTGGACGGACTTGGGAAACGATTCATAACAGGTTTCAGATCATTAGCGGCATATAAAAACTTTTCAAACCAACTCTGCGATTTCTTTGAAAAGGACGTAGAGAATCAATTGCTTAACAATAAGATGGGCAGTTCTGACAATATATACAAAAATTATATGCACGTCATCTATGCAGGAGGTGATGATCTATTCATTGTAGGACGTTGGGACAAAGTTATCGAGTTCGCCAAGATAATACATGACGAGACTGAGATCCGATTCTCAAATGAAGGTATCAGCATCTCAGGTGGCATAGCTATTGTCAAACCAAAATATCCTATTGCTAAAGCAGCAGAATTGGCAGGCAAAGCAGAGGAGGCAGCCAAGGAAGGCGATAAGAACGCTTTTCATATGTTTGGTAAGACCCTATCGTGGAACAAACAAAAGCACTATCGGCCAAACGAAAAAGATGTTTTTGAACATGAGTATGCTTATGTAGAGCATTTCAAGAACAGATTTGTAGAATATATATATAAGTATAATAAGGACTACGGTTTTAGTAAGAGTCTTCTTCACAAAATCATGCTTTATGCAGAGCTTGCAGACTCGAATAAGGAACGTAAAGCCAAAGGTGAGGAACCCAACTACAGCTACATGTGGCATATCAGCTATTACCTCACACGCTATATGGAGAAATATAAAGGATTCGCAAACGAACGAAACGCAGAGAAAAAGAAAGTGAAAGAAGAACTCTTCATGTTCTGCAAAAATCTCAGAGACAGCCAACTGCCAAAGAACAAAGGGCGTAACTTGGAGTTAATGGCTGTTGCTGCGCGTTGGGCCGAATTAATATTGCAAGATAATAATCAATAAAATTCAATAAGTATGAAAAAATGGGAAGAACAGTGGGATGAATACATCCCAGCAGATGCCATCAGAAGTGGAGTGAATAAATCAACTGTGGAATTTTCCGAGAAATTTGGGAATCATCTAGCAAAGAACGGGAAACACAAAGAAATCCGCTACAACCCAAGAACAAGAAAGGAAGAATCCACTTTTGTTGAAGAGTCAAAGCTGACAAGCAGTCAATTACGCAAATTTTTTGGAGAGGTGAAACGCCAGCAAATGACAGGTTATAACGAGAGCAGTTTCTTGCTTTTAAAACCCAAACTCGCATACGCAGTGGGTCGTGCGAAAGATGGTAAAAAATACTATAAAATAGAGGACTTGTACAATGTGTTGTCGAATGCTATCGATGTTGTTGTCGCCGAGGAAACTACAGACAAACAAAAAGCCTTCAAAAACTTTATAGCAATATTCGAAGCAATTGTAGCCTATCACAAAGCAGCAGAATAATCACCAATTAATCAAATAAACATTATGACACAATTAGTAAAGAAAATCAAGATAGAGACCACCATTGAATTGCTTACAGGACTTCACATTGGTGGCAGCAAAGAGAGTGTGGAAATCGGCGGCATCGATCTCCCCGTGATAAAACTGGTAACCAAGGAGAGCCAACCTTACATCCCTGGTAGCTCACTAAAGGGCAAGATGCGTTGTTTGCTGGAACAAGCCAATGGAATCACTGAGATAGGCAAGGAGGGAAAAGACAATGGCTTGATAAAAAGTCTTTTCGGATATGCTGCAGGCAGTAAGTCCTCACAGCCATCCCGTCTAATAGTCAGAGATGCCATGTTGACATCTGAGTCAAAGAATGAACTTAAAGGCTACTATGATTTGGACATGCCTTTTACCGAAAACAAGTTTGAGAACACCATCGACCGAGTAAAAGGAACAGCAGGCAACCCTCGACAGATAGAACGGGTACCTGCAGGGGCCATTTTTAATGCAGAGTTTATTATTAATATCTTTGATGGTATTGACGCAGAGGGGAAATCAATGCCATCAGAACAACAATTGACAGAGCTTTTCCTTGAAGGCCTCCGCCTCCTTGAGAAGGACTATATTGGAGGTAGCGGTTCGCGTGGCTACGGGCAGATAAAGTTTGGTAGATTGAAGAGAAAAGACTACACTGCAGATTCAAAATGGGAAGGTAGAGAACAGGCAGATTTTAGTCTGTATTAAACATTGTGTGAGTATGGCAAAATTTAAAATCTACAAATTGCATTTTAAAGCCCCTCTGCACATCAGCGATTTGCGTGAAGATGCAAGTGTCAGTCTGAAAACGATTCATTCTGACACATTTCACGCTGCACTGATAGCATGTTTGGCAAAGGTAGGAGCACCAGTTCCAGAAGATGGCGATTTAGGGTGTGTCATCAGTGACCTATTCCCGTACTACCAATTGGATAAAGAGGGCGAGCCCATTTATTTCCTACCGATGCCTTTGCAGTCATCTTTGCTGCAACTACCAGATCCAGCCTATGCAAAGAAAGTGAAAAAGGTGCAGTGGGTGGATGCTAAACTCTATTCTCAGCTGCTAAAAGGACATAATTTCTTTCTAGAAGAACTACATCTGATTCAAGGTGCTTTTCTGACGGAGACCATCCTTCCGAAAGATGCGTCCGGTTCAATAGAGTTCGTAAAGTCTGAGGTGGTACAACGTGTGGAAATGAAAGACCGAACAGGGCAGAGCAGTGTCTTGCCTTATTTCGTGGACCGCATCACATTCCGTGATTATGCAGGTTTCTATTTTCTTGCTACTGGCGAAGATATGTCTAAGCTTGATGAAGCTTTAAATATATTGGAAATGGAAGGCATTGGCACCGACAGGAATGTTGGCTATGGGCACTTTGAAACATTCTCAAAAGACAAGAATGGCATGCCCTTGGAAATGATAATTGAAACACCATCAGATGCTGACTATCAATTGTCGTTGTCAATGTTCATTCCAGAAACGGAGGAACAATTACACCAGTTGCTATCATCTGAGCGTGTTGCTTATGATTTTACGCGTCGTGGTGGTTGGATTACCACTTACCCGTATAACACTTACCGGAAGAATGCCGTCTATGCTTTCTTGCCAGGCTCCATTTTCCGCAAGATAGACGATAGAAAGGTGATTGGGAGAATTGCCGACTTAACACCCAATATGGATGGAACAACTATCAATCACCATATTTGGCGTAATGGCAAATCAATCATGCTGCCCATACGAATGATATAATAATTTAGCTTCATTACTTATGAGTATTATTCAGATTAAAACTCTTACGCAAGTGCATATTGGCAATGGATCATTCCTCCAGCAGGGCAATGATTTCGTAGTTGACAACAAGGGGGGCAGCTCTGATGTTTATATTCTCAGTATTGACAAACTCAGTAAGTTAATAGGAATTGATGCGACTTCTGTTTCATTATGGATGAAATCCATTGAGAAAGGAGATTCTGCCTCCTTTCTTAAGAAATATATTCAGGGGCATCCTTATACTGACTATGCCAAAAGACGGATAACTAATTTTGCCAAATTTAGCAGCAAGTCATTAACACTAAAAGAATGCATTCATGATGGGATGGGGCGTCCTTATATTCCAGGTAGCAGCATCAAAGGTGCCATTCGTACTGCCATTCTTGCTTATTTGGCAGGAGACATCATCCAAACTGCGATTTCAGAATGCAACACTCCAGAGGAACGAAAGAAAACCATTGCTGGGATGGAAAAACGATTGCTAGGGCGAACTACCGACACAGATGTTTTCCGATTCCTCTGCACTGGTGATGCTTTTTTCCAAAGAGGATCAGAGATAGCTGTGAAACAAATTAACCTGAATATCACAGAAAACGACAGGCTAAAAGACTTCAGCAAGAGTCAAATAGTGGAAGCCATCGGAACTAACGAAGTTTCATCTTTCCGTCTGAACATTCAGGAAAGGTTCTTCGAGTTTACAAAGATAAAAGGAGAACAAGGTTTATTCGAAGTGATAAACAATCATACTAGGAAACTTGTCGAAGAAGAGATAGATTATTGGGATGGCTATGCAGAAGATGTGACAGACTATGTGGCCAGTATGGAAGACATTCTCAACGACATAGACAAATGCCGACCCGATGAATGCGTGCTGCGTATAGGGCAAGGTTCGGGATGGCGTTTCATCACGGGCGCATGGCTCGAAGCAGTCAATCGAGATGTTTTTCGTAACGAAATCGTTCCTCTTTGTCGCCCCAAGAATAATCTGCATTACAAACAATATGACTTCCCCAAGACCAGAAGAATTGATGATGAGTCTTATGTGTTTGGATTTGTTAAACTTAGAATAAAGTAAATAACGATGATTATATGGCAAGAAAAATATTCATTTCTGTTTTAGGCACTGGCTATTACGGTGCCTGTAAATATGTGAAGGGTGGCTTCGTGTCTTCCGAAACCCGGTTTATTCAGCAGGCTACGCTGGAGTACCTTAAAGTTTGCAACAACTGGACGACAAAGAATTCTGATGGTGAAGTTGTTGACCGTATCTATATTCTTCTGACGGATGGGGCGAGAGAAAAGAACTGGAGCAAGGATATTACATCACGCACGAATCAAAAGACTAAGCAAGATGAACCTTATCTAGGCTTAGAACAGGTTCTGACAGACATGAACCTACCTTGTCCTGTAGAGACTCTAAGGATTCCTGATGGTAAGAACGAGGAAGAGATGTGGACCATATTCAATACTGTTTATGAGGCATTAAAGCCTAACGATGAACTGTACTTCGACCTCACCCACAGCTATCGCTATTTACCTATGTTGGTATTGGTGCTTGGCAACTATGCCAAGTTCTTGAAGAACATCAAGGTGAAGCACATATCTTATGGTAATTATGAAGCTCGAGATACTATCATCAATGAAGCGCCACTAATGGATATCCTTCCTTTGACTATGCTTCAAGACTGGACATTTGCTGCTGCAGATCTTATTCAGAATGGAAATATCAAGAAGTTACAAGAACTGAAAGAAGATAATGCACTTGTTCCTATGCTGCGACAAAGAGGAAAACAAAATATTGACCGTAAGGTGGCAGAAGGCTCTCTTGATAACTACATAAGGTCCTTACAAAACTTCTTGCTTGACATGAAGTTATGTCAAGGGCCAAACATCTTAAAGGGAGAGATTATTAATGAGATTGTTAATTGTCATGAACATATTGTTGAAGAATTTGAAGGGGTTATCGCTCCTATTCCCCCAATAATCAATAAAATTCAAGACTCTCTTCAAGGCTTTGAACAGACTAACATTCTCCACTCTGAAAGTATTAAAAATGGCTATTTATCTGCAAAATGGTGTTACGACCACCAGCTCTACCAACAAGCTATTACAATTTTAGATGAAAATATCACCACTCATTTCTGCAATCATCTTGGACTTAATGAGCGTAATTATGATCAGCGTAATGCTTCTAATGCTCTCTTGCGTCATGAGGAGTATCGAGATAGTGATTGGATAGAGAAAAAGAAAGAAGAACAGGAAGGGTATAAAAGTGAGGACTGGGAAAAGGTGAAAGAGGTTGCTAAAAATGCAGTTTCTATTAACTATGTAAAAGATTTTATTTCCCTAATGAGTGGTGATGCCAGATGGATACGCAAAAAAAGAAATGCCTATAACCATGCCCAGATGACTCAAGGAATGTTCACAATGGAAGATGTCGTGACTTTGGGTAATAAGATACGACGTGTACTTCAACTCTTTAGATAAGTAATCTCTCATGTTTGTTAATTTTAGCAATCATCCATCCCGACATTGGGACGACAGGCAAATGGAGGCTGCTCGCTGCTATGGCGATGTGGTGGATTTACCATTTCCTGTCGTAGTCCCCGATGCAGACAGCCAGGAGTTACAACCCTTGGCACAAGATTGTGTGCAAATGATTCTGTCTCAAGGTGAAGCAGGTAGCATAACTGTCCATATTATGGGGGAGATGACGCTTACTTTTATGATTGTCAAATTGCTTAAGGAGAAAGGCATTCGTTGTGTGGCATCTACCACCGAGCGGAAGACTACCTATAACGCTGATGGAACAAAACTGTCGGAGTTCTCGTTTGTGAAGTTTCGCGAGTATTAATACTCGGAAGAAGATTAACCAAATCGGTCTTTGACATATTGGATTTAATTTGTACCTTTGCAGCCCTTTAGAGAAGGCTTGTTTTGGGCAAGAAAACGTTAACGAATGCGGTGTATTGCACGTCTAACATACAGATAATAAGATATTTATATATTTAAGACTCATAGAGCATATTCCATTAGAATAAGGATTAAGACACAAACAAACTTAACAATTTCGGCTTTTATTTAACCTCACAGAGCATATTCCATTAGAATAAGGATTAAGACTATTAAGGATTTCCACCGAATTTAGGAGATTCTACATCTCATAGAGCATATTCCATTAGAATAAGGATTAAGACGTGGAATCCATAAATGAATGCCAATGAGAATTAGAGCTCACAGAGCATATTCCATTAGAATAAGGATTAAGACTCGGCATCAAATTCCAGAGGATAAGCCATAATCTTAACTCACAAAACATATTCCAATAGAATAAGGATTAAGACACACAAATATTCATCGCACGAGTGTCTTCACCATCCTCACAGAACGCATTCCAATAGAATAAGGATTAAGACGGACAATTGCCATGCCCATTTCGAATTGATGTACACTCATAGAGCATATTCCATTAGAATAAGGATTAAGACGGCATCCATTTCAGCAAGATATTCTTCTTCACTCACTCATAGAGCATATTCCATTAGAATAAGGATTAAGACATGTTTTGAGGTTTATAATGTGTTAATAAAGCCATCTCATAGAGCATATTCCATTAGAATAAGGATTAAGACTCCGTAACGCTTACTTTTTCGCCGTCAACGTCCACATCTCATAGAGCATATTCCATTAGAATAAGGATTAAGACCAATAGCCGAACATTTTTCATAATGTAATCATCCATCTCATAGAGCATATTCCATTAGAATAAGGATTAAGACGGCTGAGGAATGAAGAATTTCACCTGCGTAAATACGCTCATAGAGCATATTCCATTAAAATAAGGATTAAGACGCATCTGCTGCTACCTGTCGCAATTTGATGTCTACTCTCATAGAGCATATTCCATTAGAATAAGGATTAAGACAATTTGATGTAGCCTGATTTTTTTGTTTTGAATTTTCTCATAGAGCATATTCCATTAGAATAAGGATTAAGACTTCTTAGCGTTGTAAGTTACATTAACTCCATCCTTTGCTCATAGAGCATATTCCATTAGAATAAGGATTAAATGTAAAAACGGTTCCAAGTAGAACGGAACCGTTCACAAGGTTGTTTTTCTTGCTGCGTTGCGGAAATCACCTTATCTTTGCAGCGTCAATCATCGATACCACCTCGAGATTGATGCTGCAAACGCTTACTGGTGGGAACTAAACAGAACGACTTCTATGACAAGCACAGCACTTCAAGCTATCGCAACAAAGGCTTTACCAGCACTCTCGGGTGAGCAGGTGACCTACAACGCAGCCAAGAATGTATTCCTGTCGCAGGGATATACTGGTGCTGCAGGAAATATGTACTACAAGGCTGTGCGGCTGTCGAACAGACTGATGGTGTATTACGACCTGGGGCAAGGATACAAGTACACATTCTTGAACGGCATCAAGTTGTTCTGTTGGGATGGGCAGAAAGCTAACCTCATTGCTCAAAAGTATTGGGGCGGCTGCGACTATCGGGTATTCGACGAGCAGTTCGCCAAAGACGAGAGTATTCTGATGCTGAGTAACTTCCTGGCAGGACAACTGAAAGCACAGGGCGGGTGTGTCAGCAATCAGGAGATATACTCCTTTGCCAGTAACATGATCGAGGAAACTCATCAGAGACAACTCGCTTGAAAATGAAAAGTGAAGAATCAATAACCAACCATAAACCGATAAAACTATGGCAACACTGACCAAAGCAATCAACAAGAGTCTGTTTGACAGCATTCTGCCGTCATTCGGGAATCCCAGGGTACACATTCCGATCTGGGATAACAGTCAGAAGATGTTCATCTGCGACGAGTACGAGAGTGGCAACGGACACCGCTACTACTTGGGTATCCGCTTCTGCGACCGAATCGTCATCGTAGAGAAAGTGGGACTGTTTCACAACTGGACTTACATTGACGACATCGAACTCTATGCCTTCAACGGGCAGAAGATGGAACTGATCCAGAAGCGAGACTATGATAAGGTGTTCCGCAACGAGGACTTCATCCGCCAGGAATCAGAGCAGATGGTGAAGGACTATCTCTCGGGCATGATGAAAACCCAGCATATCTGCATTTCAGCAGAACAGATTGCAGCACAGGCTTCTGAACTGGTCAGCGGATGCTACAAGAGTTTCCTTGACCCTGACTTCAACACACGTTTAACCCAAATACTTCCTAAACTGGAACAGCGATAACTATGGAACAAACACAGATTGACAAGGAGAACAAGCAGCAGGTGCTTGCCTACGAACTGATTGCTAACACCAACAGCAGTTTCTTTCTTACTGGCCGTGCAGGAACCGGTAAGACAACCTTCCTGCGCAAGGTTCAGAAAATGGTGGATAAGCAGTTCATCACGCTGGCTCCTACGGGAGTGGCAGCCATCCTGGCGGGCGGCGACACGATTCATTCGTTCTTCGGACTGCCAATGGAAGTGTGCTATCCCGGAACGATGGGCAAGATGAACGAGGCCCGTATCCAGACTTTGCTGCATACGGACACCATCATCATTGATGAGGTGTCGATGGTGCGCTGCGACATCATTGATGCCATCGACTACACGATGCGGAAGACGTTGCGCTCTACCCTACCCTTTGGCGGCAAGCAGGTCATCTTCGTGGGTGATATGTTCCAGTTGCCACCAGTGATTGCGAGGAAGGAAGAGCGTGAGCTGATGCACGATCTCTATCAGGCGGACGACTGCTTTTTCTATAAGGCAGATGTCATCAAGCGGATGCGTTTGGTGAAGATTGAGTTTCAGAAAGTGTACCGTCAAGACGACAGGCAATTCCTCGACATATTGGAGCACGTGCGCCTCAACAAGGTGACGCCTGAAGACCTGATGCACCTGAACCGTCGTGTCTGTCAGCCGACAAAGGAGGACGGAATGGTGATCACGCTGGCATCCCGCAACAGTACGGCAGATGCCATCAACGAGAAATGCCTCGCCGAGATTGATTCGGAGGAGTATGTCTATGAGGGAACCGTGCAGGGAAAGTTTGAAGAGAAACGTTTCCCTGTGGAAATGACGATGAGGCTGAAGGTTGGTGCACAGGTGATGTTTACCCGCAACGACCAGCAAAAGCGTTGGGCCAACGGCACATTGGGAAAAGTCACAAAACTCGCAAAGGACGAGATACAGGTGACAACCAATACTGGCGAAACCTATGTCGTGCCTAACTGCTCGTGGGACTCCGTGACTTACGAATACGACAAGGAGGCCAAGAAACTAAAGAAAGAGGTAACGGGTACGTTCACCCAATATCCCCTAAAGTTGGCTTGGGCCATTACGGTACATAAGAGCCAAGGCATGACATTTGAAAAGATGTCGCTCGACTTGAGCAAAGGTATGTTTGCCGCTGGTCAGCTCTATGTCGCTCTGAGTCGTGTGCAGTCGTTGGACGGATTGTTCTTGTCCAAAAGCATCATCCCTCAGTATTGTCATACAAATAGGGAAGTGCTGTCGTATGCTAACGGCTATAACGACGAGCAGGTGATCAACAACGAGATAGAGAGCGGAAAGGCCGTCTATCAGTTGTTAAGTCACTACAACTACGACGAGGCTGCCAAGCAATACCTGTTGTTGGTACAGAAAAAGGCCGAGGCTGGCGACATCAAGGAAGCCATGCAACAGACCAAGCGGTTCCTTGATACCGTAATCTGTGATGAGGATCTGTTTGGCTGCATCAGTGAGATTCCGGCATCGCTGATGGAGGCCGACCACTGGGCACCTAAGTTTTTGGTGGCATTGCTCAGTCTTTATGCGGGGAAATACGAGCAAGGACTGGAGTCTGTCGATAGCGTACTTTCACAGCATCAGTGCCAGGAAGCACTCTACGTGAAGTCACGTTGTCTGACCAAGTTGGAACGGTATCAGGAGGCAGATACAGTAAACGTGCTGATGGGTGATGTGTTCGACATGTCAACACCAGACTGCAAAGTGCTCTATTCGATAGCCATGCTCAACGAACTGCAAATCGGAGACCCTGGACTGAACCTGATACAGCAGCTGATAGCAGCAAGGCCGAAGTACGACAAGGCTATTCTTTCACTCCGCGAGTTGATGAAGCGGAAAGGAATGGTGCTGGTGAAGACTTCTAACGAACCGCGCGAGCTGGTGGATGATTTCAACAGCGACATGCCGGAAAAGGAGTTCGCCCATAAGTTGCAAATGGCCCGCGAGAAGGCTCCCAAAGCCGTGGACTACCTTCGCCGAACAATCAGGCGGCAGGAATTCGCGGGATAATACCATAATGTCTAACACAAAAACACAAAAAGCTATGGATACACAAATGAAAGAGATGATAAAGGAAGAGTTGAAGCAGTTTCACTGCTCCATTCTTTTGGACGAAGTGAAGGAGAAAGTACGCAGACTCAAAGCGTATGGCGTGGAGGATGCTGAGATTATAGCGGTTATGAATGAAGAAGAACTGTTCCCGCAACTGGTCGTGACAAAGGATTATGAGATTGTCCTGCTTTCAGATGAAAAGGAGGTAAAAGTGGAGATGGAGCCATTGGTCAAGGCGGTTTATCTGCTGTTCCTCTCCCACCCTGAGGGCATCGTCCTGAAATGTCTGCCTGACTATCGGGAGGAGTTGACGGCTCTTTATCTGCTGTTAAGACCTAATGACTGGCTGACCGACAGAATTAAGAAAAGCATTTGGGATGTGACTAACCCCATGCTCAATTCCATTAATGAGAAGTGCACGAGGATTCGGAAGTTATTCTCCGGCATCCTGCCTCCGAATGTAGCCAGGTACTATGCCATTTCCGGCAAACGTGGAGAAGCAAAGAAAATTGATCTTGTACGGGCCAACGTGATTTGGAAATGTAAATTGCCTAATTCACAAGGCTTGTGATAGAATAAACTTTGGAAGCAAATATGCAAATTTGTATATTTGCAACAGATTGCCTATTAATTTAAGTAACAAACGATATGAAAGAAACTAAAGGTGAAATTTGATGCTCCAGCATGCGTGAGATGCTGAAGG
>ODAI011228410.1_pt1 | contig 14625 bp, 1 predicted proteins | sample 1539321 | NCBI WGS metagenome assembly ODAI01 (sample SAMN02144231, study PRJEB22623) | gut metagenome | biome: sheep rumen | host: Ovis aries | place: New Zealand
GCGGGAGGTAACAAACATGTTATGTGCAAAATATGATTATAAGATGGATATTGCAGTAAAACAGGAAGAAGCCCGTGAAGATGGTAAACAAGAAAAAGCTATTGAAGCTGCAGTTCTGCTTGTAAAGAAATATAAGGTAAGTGCAGAAGACGCTGCAAAAGATATGAATGCCCCTCTGGATAGAGTTTTAGAAAAGCTTGCTGAACATTAAAATCTTCTAAGGCACTGAGCCAGGAGGCTTTTTGTTAAAAGTCAGTGAGCTTTTTACAGATCAAAATGCATATCACGGTTTTAACCTGCCGTTGAGGGTTTGCTTGTTGCTAATTAAATCTTTAGTTGCTGCTAACGAAGTGATTAGTTGCTTATAAAGGCTTTGTTAATTGCTTCTAATAAGTTTGTTAATTGCTTCTAAAGACTTCGTTAGTTGCTGTACACGAAGTCTTTAGTTGCCACTCATAAAATGATTAGTTGCCGTAAAATTATTTTTTTTACGGCAACTAATTTTTTTGTTATAAGCAGGTGATATGCAACTTAGCGCATTTGGGCGGTTTCGATGGCATCACTGCTTGAATTGACTTTTATTGCATATCCCATAACTGCATTTTTAGTACCGTTACCATATACAAAACCATATGAAGTAGAATTATAGCCATTTGGGTTATTTGATGTAGTGTTATTTGTATTTGTTTTTGCTTTCTCAGTAAATTTATTATCTGCACAACTGGTAATAACACCACTATCATTTTTCCATACTGCAATATTCATCTTATTGTACTGATTACTTTGTAGCGAAACTGTTTTAGCCGTAGGAACAACAGAACATTCCCATTTTCCTGTAAAACGATCATCTTCTGAACCATTAGCAGCAATATCACTTGTTTCTACCAGATAAGCCATTTTAGGTCTGATACAAGAAGTTGCATAATAACCTATTCTTGGAATTGCTTTTTTATCTGTAGCATTATTCAAGGCAACGTCAATCGTTATATTTGAACCGACAACGCCGTTAGCATCAACGACACAGGTCTGAGGATCTGAAGTATATGTTGGCAAGAAAGCGTAAACCAAATCACAATTTACAGAATCATATGCTGCAATATGGATTCCATCATTTTGATCAACGGCAATCTGACAATATTCACCTGCATTTTCCATATCTCCTGTAAATATCTGCTTTGGTTTACTCCAGCCAGAACGGTCTGTTGTTCCATTACGATCAGTAAGAGGAGTTGTATTATAACTATAACGTAAAACACGAGCCCCCTCATCATACCACACTGCAACAACGACATCATCTGTAGAATTTGTCCCAGGAATAACACCTAATGAAACATAACTACCTGCACCATAATCAGTTCCATCTCCTGCTATAAGACTTACTTTTTCATTTCTATATCTATAGACACCCCTATTTCTATCATAGTCATAGAAACTATCAAATCTATAAACAGGATCTTTATCATCTACCAGTTTATAATATATATTGTCAGTATCACTAAGAATCTTAAATGTTTGCGTATCTGTAATTTCTTCTGAATTGTCTATAATACTTTGAGTAATACCGGCAGGAGGTACACATCTATCCGTCTTTGAAGAATCTCTATATGATGTAAAGGCATTTAAACCTAAGTCTCCCTTTCTTCCATCCCATATTCCACCTATATAATATTTTGTATCATCTGTTACATTACCATTCGCATCACAAATATAGAAATAATCAATATTAGTCAGTGGAATTTCCTTTCCATTTTTATCATCCTTTGAAATCCATACCCCTGCCCAGCCATTATTATAATCAACACGCTCAACACGACTAATATATGCTACTCTATCATCATAATCGTATTTATAATTACTTGTTGAACCGGCTTTAAAACGAATTTCATCATTCATCGCATCGTAATATGCAAGATAAAGATTTGTATCATTGCCATGCACAGAAGAAACAAGGCTTGGAGATTTTATTCTCTGTTTATCAAAATAATTTGTATTATCTGATGTATTATGCTTTGTTCCTTTCATACCAATTGATTCCAAGCGTAAAGAATTAATTGAACTATAAGAACCAGACTGCCCTGTTCCTGCCTTTCCTCCAAATCTATATGACATTAATTGAAATTTATCTGCTTCAGACGCATTAATATCTCCACCAGCAGCAAGACCAAAAGAATTGCCAAGGCTATCGTACGTAAATCCGACAGATGTAAAGAAATCATAACTACCCATCCAGTAATCATAAGAGGTTTCAACACCACCTTGTGTAGACCCTGCCATACTGAAATACAGAGGACCATTTACAAATGCAAAACCAAGAGCTCCAGTCTTAGGGTTTATAGCCATATGAGGCTGCTCAATTTTTCCACTAATAGGAATTACGGCATCGCTGTCAAATTCCCAAACATCAAAGAATACATCATCTGTCAACAAATTATTGTTGTCACCGTTTGGCTGGCGGTTATAATAATTTTGGTAAATTGAATAATCTCCTGTAGGATTTTCCGTCAAATTAACCGTAGATGTATAAGAACCGCTCTTATCATTACCATTCTTATTATTCAAAACAGGAATTGAACCAACAACAAGATTATATTCACCTGTAGACATTTCATTTCCATGCAAAATTAATTCTTTTGCACCAGAAGTAGACAAATTAAATCCTTTAATCTTTATTGTTTCAGAACTATCATAACGAACCGGATAATGTCCCAATGCAGTTCGTGCAAATACAGAAGGATTGTTTCTCTTCAAAGATGAAAGCGAAGTTTCAACATCTGAAATATAAGGCACAACATCCATCTGATAATATGGAGTCTCTGTATCTTTTGTTGTCTGAGCGGCACCAGTAATATCAGAAACAGAAGTATTTCCTGTAATTGTTGTACCAGAAATTATAGTTTCATTAGTTGCAGTTCCACGAGCATCAACGGCAAATACAGTTACAGCTTTATTCTTTCCAACTCCTACATAGGCAGTATCAACTGTCAGAGTCCATTTTACACTATGACCTGAAGAATTAACTGACACGTCTTCAATTGATGCAATCCAACCTGTACCAGATTTATTATCCCAAGTACCGTCATAAGATCCCAATAACTGATATTTTGTAAATCCACTATGATCAGTAAATTGAGCATACAGTGCTTTCAATCGGATATTGTCAAATGCAGAACCTTCAATTTTTATTTCTCCAGAAACCTTTGGATCCACTACTTCATTTGAAGCTGTTTCGCCCAATGCTGTTTTTATTTCCTGTGTAATATCACGTTCAAGTTCAATATGACCATTAGCTTTTAAATTGCTTCCAGAACCAGTCCATGCCACAGAGTTTTTATTTTTACTCTCCCAATAGAATGGTGAAATTTTTGCCCAAGGTTTAGTCAGATCAAAGTAATCAACATTTAAAGCAATTCTCATTGTTGCATATAAACTGTTTGTTCCCGGTGTTGTACCGTCGGTGCTATCCCAAATCTGATATTCAAACCAGTAAGGATCACTATCTGAAGAACTATTTGTACCTAGAGCAGTCCAATCTGCAGCTGTTGCACCGAATACAATATCACCATGGCGGGTATTAGTAAGATCAACATAAGTTGTTCCAGATTTCAAATAATCACTTTCTTCAACCTGAACTTTTGTTCCTGCTATCCAATTCTCAGATAATCCAGAGAAGTCAGTTGTAGCCAGATTTGCAGCCTTAGCAACGCGACCTTTATAGTTCAGAATGCCATTTCCACCAACAATTTCTGGAGTAAATGTTGTTTTATCACGGATTACCATAATTGCAGTTCCAGTTTCTGTTTCCCCCTCAGCAGGAAGATAATCTTTTCCATTACTTGAAACAACAAAGGTTCTTGTTACTCCTCCAGCATAATTGATGTAATTTCCATTAACATCCTTCAACTGATTACAGTATTTTGTTGTTTGCTCATCATCTTGTTCCTGATTATCACCGTTATAATCAGTCCAGATTTTTACAGCTGCAAGACGAGGAGCATTGTTTGCAACGAATGCTGCTTTTTTGTAAAGTTCATTTGCAATAGCAGATGTAGAACTTGTATTATAAACATTATTTGTGCCATCTACATAAAGAATATTGCTTGTGCGGTTTGTATCTGAATACAAAGCTGCATATTCAGCCCTGTCTTTTGTATTTACAAGACTTGTTGAAGTTCTATAATCACTTTCTGCCTTATTACCTACAATTCCTATTGAATAGTTACCAGCGGCATCAAAAACAACATAATGGATTTCGATTGGACCATCAGGAATATTTTTTGAAACAATTTCAGCTGACCAGGTATATGAAGTTCCATACTTTTCTACATAATCAACCATACCATCGCCATCATCACCAGTAATTGTTGCAGGATAGCCCTGACTATTACGAGTTGTACTTCCATTTTCTGGGCTTGTATGATCTGAAATTAAAGCGATAGCAAAGTAAGCTGTAGTTTCATTCTGAGGAGGATTTCCACTTAGAGTAAGAGTTGAATCTGTTCTTTCTATAATTTTGTAGATTGAACCTCCAACTTTCACAAGTCCACCCTTTCGAATGTACATATTATTACCAGTTGAAGCAATTCCAAGCTGATTCAGTGTTGAAGAACGAGTAACAGCTTCCTTTTTCCAATATAAGCCGGAATCATAGACTACAGTAGTTGTAGAAGTATCTTCCGTAGAGTCCATCAATGGAGTGGAAGCATTTACAGTTACAGAATTACTGCTTGAAAGCATTGGATTATAGATTGTGTCAGTTTCTGTACCAATCGTATTTCTTCGCATAAAGTAGAAAGCAACACTATCAAGTCCACTCTGAGCATTTCCATTTACAGCATCTTCCCAAGCCTTTGACTCAAGCCGATAGAAACCATTGCTCTGTACAATATTTGGTGACAATTTATATGAAGAATCTGCTGCAGTAGCAAGAACCGGAGCAGTATTATCATACTTAATTGACATTTCTTTTGTCGTCTTTCCAGAATTAGGAGAAGCCTGATCTTCTACATAAATATTGAAAGCAAGAGCACCAACCCCACTTGCAGTTGAGAGTTTATACTTGAAGTAAACAGTTTTCTTATCTGTACTTGTCCATGTTGAATAATTTACACCGTTAGTTATAGCTGTAGCCGTAAGAGGGTCTTTATTGTCATAAGTGATAAGAGTATCATTGTGAATCTTAAGAGTCTTAATACTGTCATTATCATTTACACTTCCAATAAGATACCACTGTCCGCGAACAAACATGTCTGAGCTATATTCTTTATATGCACTTGCCTTGAAATTTGGGCTTGTAGTAGAAGTTCCAAAATGAGCATCATCTGACTTGATGAGGTAAAGTGCCTGAGGACTTCCAACAACCGGATTCTGTGCATCAAATACCATATAGAGATCTTTCTGAACACTGATTTTACCGTCTTTATCCTGAGCATAAACACGAACAGCAACATCATTTGTTTTCACAGCGGCTTTTATTTCTTCTTCCGTTGCATTTTCAGGCGCTACATAAGTAAAGTCTAATTCGCCATTCTCATTTATGGAATGATTCCATGATGAACCTTCAGGTGTAATTCTAATAGCATAATCAGCAGCAGTATAACCAGCTGCAATAGTTCCTGAATATTTTGTATGACTTTCCTCTGTATGATAAGTTTTCATATTATAGATATCATACTTATCTTTAAGGTAATCTAAGTCAGCCTTAGTTATCGGAAATGTAGCAATTGATTTATCAGAATCAAGAGTAAATGTTCCTCCTGTTCCATACAGTTTCTTACCGTTGGAATCTGTACCTGTTATATGCTGTTTTGCAATAATCTGCATCCATACACTTTCAATTCCAATTTTTTCAGCAGAACTTCCAATTTTATCATTTGCAGAACCCGAAAGCTGAATCTGACCACCATAAGTCTTTCCATTTTCTGACGGATAACTGAACTTAATTTCAGGTCTATCACCCTGAGGATCAAGTAAAACAAGTCTAGGAATTTCAGAAACATTTCCTCGTTCATCAATTGCTTTAATCCAAACATAGAATTTTACGACAGTATTAAACTGACTGCTGTCTGTTGCTGCAAGCTTTGCTTCATCTGTAATTCCATATTTTACAAGATATTTATTCAAGGTAAGCTGATGTTCTCCAGCTTCATTACTATCTCCGTTTACAGTTTCATCAAAATATACAAACCATGAAAGAGAAGCGTCGTCTATTTTCTTATACTCATAATATTTGTATTCTTTTGTACCTACTGTATATCTTTCGGTGTTAGCATTTAGAGAAGTTGGAAGATTTTTTTCTTCATCATTATGGTCGTACCACTTGTTAACAACAGTTGTTGAATCAGGACTTACAGTACCAGAAGTTGAAACGGCATAGTAAACATCAGCTTTACTGTCTACCGAACCATAAACAGTTACACTTCCGCTCAATGCACTTGTGTTTGATGGGCCAGAAAAACTAATTACAGGAGCTGTATTATCAATATTAACAGCAATTGTATTTGAAGAACTTCGGATTCCATCATAACTGATTATAGAAGCAGTTCTTGTTCCACTAACAAGATTTGTTACATCTACAGGTTTGTCATTATTTTCAGCAAAAGGTGTCTGCCACAAGAAATAATCTACTCCACTTGAATTATCAATTGTAGCGGTTTTAGAGAGAGGGAAAATGTAATTTTCTCTTGCATAAGATTTTCCACCCACAGTAATTGTACTGAAATCTGCCGCAACAGCTGTAATTGAGGCACCTGTGCCCGTCATTGAAGCATAATCACTATAAGCTTTTATTGTCGTAGTTGGTTTATTACCATTAGTATAAACAATAGATTTAACTTTTGTTGAACTATCTGTATAAGACCAGGCCGTAATTACTGTAGAAGTTCCATCTTCTGTATTTACAGGAAGTGAAAGATATACTTTTTTTACGCCGTTTGCATCATAAGCATACTGCTGTAAATAGAATTTCTGTCTAGTACCACCGAACTGTTCACCTGAAATTGCATTGCTCCATGAACTATCAGTAGAAGGAGTTCGTGTGAATTTTATATCTTTTGATTCAGGAGGAGTAGTATCGATAGTAATTACCATTCTTGTCGCAGTTGAAGTTGTTCCACTGGCAGGTTTTGCACCATAAGTAGTTGCTTCTTCTTTATCAGTAATTATAGGCGTATTGAAATCATAATCCGTAGATGCTGAGGTAACAAATGTTTGTCCTTTTTCATCCTGAATTTTGAACCAGATATATTTTTCACCATCTCTAGGTTTTAGAGAGAATGAACCTGTAGATTCATTATAAGAGAAGGTATTTCCATCTGCATGCATCCAATCTGAATCACCAGGGGAAGTTGAATCGTCACCAATAAAGCACCAGACTTTCGCAGATTTTGGAATACCATCATCATCAGAAATAACTCCATCTAATACATCTTTATCAGAAGTAAGAGTATCTGCAAATGTCATATAAAATTTAATTACAGGTCTATCAGAATCTTTATTTACATTGAGAGCAAGAGGAGCCGAATAACCAGTATTTTCAGCCTTATCGGTTGCAGCAATAGTAAAGTAATATATTCCTTCTGGAAGATCTTGTGTCTTTCCATCTGGCACAGGAGGAGTGTACAATGTCCATTCTGCATTATTTTCAATTTCGGTAGGATATTTTGTCCAGCTTTCTATTGAAGTAACACTTGATGGTGTTGTTGTATCAGCATCAGTCTTTAAACGATAATATAAACTGAGTTTTGGAGTCTGTGTTACATTATTTACAACAGGCTCTTTTAAACCGTTTGCATCACTGGCAACGCCTTTAATCTTTATAGCTCCATTTACAACTGTTATTCCATCTTTTGTTCCGGCGCCAACAGGCCCTGTTATTTCTACGGTTGGAGGAGTCTTATCAATAGTAACAGTTGTAGTACATGAAGCAGAGTTTCCGCTGCCAGACTTATCTGTTGCAGTTGCTGTAAAACTCTTTGAACCAGACATTTCTTCTAATACAGTTTCAGGTACACTGGCTGTCCAAGTTCCATTAGTTTCATCGACATCTGCTTTTATCCAATGCTCCTTGTTTTCATCATACTTAAGCCAAACATTTTTTACACCAGCCTTTACTAATGTAGTAGATGTTGGATTATCAATTACAGTTCCACTAATTGTAAGATCAGATGTTGCATTTGTAAAAAGACCTGTAGCAGGAGCTGATGAAGTTATTGTAGGAGCCTGAGTATCAACATTTATTCTGTAGTTATCATGTTCTACGTTATTATGTTTGATACATTCGAGAGCTGCATTTCCAACATTATCAACAGCAACAAAAACAAGGAAATTTGCACCAGGATTAAGATTAGGAATGGTTGTCTTATAATTTGTAGTAATATCTGTGTAATATTTTGTTTCTATATTAGTACCATTAGTAACAGTTACATTACCACCGTTTACAGGAGTAAATGCAACAGTTTTTTCTCCTTCATATGCAGTTACAGAACCTGTATAAAATACACGTCTTGTCTCTGGAGTCTTAAGTGGTGAGAAATAACCATTAGCTTCAGTTTCATAAGAATCCAGGAATTTTTTTGTTTCTGTAGAACTTGGTTCTTTTGTAAAAATCTTATAATAAATAAGATTTACATTACTACCAGAAGTTCCATCATCAAATCTTCCGCGAAGCTTTACAGTTTCGGCATTTCCAAATGTATTTCCAGAATACTTGCCGCCGACATCTTTATCTTTAACGGGATCCCAAGACGGAATGCCTGCATAAGTAACACCTTCTGTTGTTGTACCGTCCGTAAGTGCAACAGCATCTTCGTTAGTGCCAATCACATTTCCGGAAGCATTTACTACTTCGCCGATTGCATTCGTTTTTACAAAAACATCACGACAGGTATCCCCTATTCGGAAATACAAGTCTTTTCCACCATTCTCACTTCCGTCAAGGGCATGAATTCCCAAAGGAGGTTCTGTATCTACTTTTATTGTAATCGTTTCAGTTGTAGTATTACCAGCGTTATCTGCAACAGTAAGTGTTGCAGTAGTTCCTGTTGATGGAATTTCTTTTAAATCAAGCCCACTGAATGATGCTGACTTTTGGGCTGACGGCTGTTTATCAGCTGCTAAAGCTGTAATATTAAGTTTTACTTCATAAACACCAGACGAAACTTTACCATCAGAACCGTCATCTTCAGCTATACCAAATACAGTAAATGTCTGTGGATTTTCGCTCGTATTTGTATTATTTATAAAAAATGTTAATTCATCAGCTTTAGGCTGATAAACTTTGTATTTTGTTGAAGTTGTAATAAGTTTTACGTCTTTTATAATAGGATCCGAGATATCTTTATTCAAAGTGAATAATTTAATATTTCCAGTTTCTTCACCAGCAACACTTTTTCCAATTACAGATAAATCACCTGTAGTAAAGATTTCAGTTGCCGCAGTTCCCTTATCAAAAGCAGAATTTGCAAATACAGCTTTCCAATAAGTAATGGCCGTTTTATCAGAAATTGCAGAATAATTTTGATATGTCAAATTTTCTGCGGTTTGTCCTGCAGCTGGTATTCCAGTAGAGTAAGTTACTGTTGCAGAAGGAGTTTTATTTATACCTGTACTTTCGCCTGTACATTCGAAACGTAATTCATCTACACCACTGACAGTTTTTCCGGCAACCCTATTTGAATATGTTCCATAAAGTGTAAGAGTATCTGTAGTTTTACCATTTATATATTCAGTTCCAGTAGTAGACTTTGAAGTGTTAGTACCAATCTGAACTAAAGAAAGTGCCAGAGAAGGTTTATTAGTATCAATATTGAAAACGATATGATCTAAGCCTTGAGCAGAAGCATCAGTTTTCTTTGTATAGAATTTCTGTTTATTATCTGCCTTGTCTACAGCGCGAATATAAAGTTTACTTCCTAATTCTACAGCACTATCATCAAAAGCTACAGTTCCTTTGTAGTATGGTTTATTATTGCTGTCAGTCTTTTTGGTAAGAGGCTGCCATTCAGCATTTTCATCAGTGCCAGAAGAAGAGCTAGTACACCACTCTACAGTATCAATACCAGAAACACTATCTTCGGCATATACTTCTATTGTATGAGTCTGGCTGCTATACCATTTTGTTTTTGAACTTCCATTCTCTTTTTTTACTGAGTTATCTGAACTGGCTATAAGTGGACTTTCTGAACCAATTTTTACATTTAAAATTGTTGGTGGAGTTTTATCAAATGCAGTACTGTAAGTTTTTGTGTCTTTGTTGCCTTTTTTATCTGTAAGAACAAATGAATATGAATACTTTCCTTCCTGAGGAGTAGTAACAGGATTTATATGTTTTGCTGAATCAACAGTAAATGGCAGATGAACATTCCAGTCTTTATCTTGTGTTGTATTACTTTCATTTAATATTATTTCACCTTCAATAGGGGCTTCATCACCAAATTTCTGAGTAATAGTTAATTTTTCGACAGAATATGAATCATGACTTGTTCCTGTAATATCAAAGCCAGTGTTAGGCATATATTCTGTAATAACTGAATCATTTACAGTAAGTGTAGGAGCAGCTGTATCAAATAAGAATGTCAGAAGTTTTGTATTATCATAATCATCATCTGTAGATTGAGAATCAGATGGATATCTAAATTTCTCACTTTTATTTCCTGCGGCATCCACAGCTTCTATGTATATTGTTTTAGGACCTTCTGCATTAAATACAGTTGCCCATGTTGCTGTAGCATCAGTTGTTGTATCTTTATATTTTAAATCATAAGACCAGTTAGCAGTATCAGAAACAAGCCTTTTTGCTTCATTACCAAGAGAATCTTTTATAGTTATAAATACTTTTTCAACACCAGAGCCACCTTCATCACTTGAAGTTCCTCTAAACGTATAACTATCCACTTTAGTATCATCAGCACCCGGCAATGCTTTTAAGGTAACTTTCGGAGCAGATTTATCAACCTTACAGGTAACTGATTTAATATTACTTGAATATTTATTGTTTTCACTTGTATCTGCAATATCTACACCGGCAACTTTATAATAGAAAGTTGTTGTTTCTGCAGGACGAAGAGTTTTGTTTGCAGAAGTTTTATCTTTTTTAGAATCACGATAAACAAAACTGCCGTTTTCTTTTGTCAACTGAACAGGTGAATCACCACTTACAGGCTCATATGTTCCAGTTTCACTTGTTGAACGATAAATAATGAAATATGAATATTCTGAATCAAATACTATTTTATTTTCAAAGTATCTTGAATCATCAGACTGAGAACCTTTTGTATATTCGGTTGTAGTGATTATTTCATCCCCGTCTTTTACATAGGCTTTTACATCCTGAAGAGTTGGAGCTCCGGCTGTTATTCTAATAATAAATTTTCCAGACTCAGAAGGTACAAAATTTTCATTTCCCTTTATATCTGTAACTCTAAATCTGTAATAGTAATAGCCGACACCGGTAGGAAGATTATAAGTATAGGTTGCATTAATTCCTGTAACAGAATCTGTTTTTTCACTAATAACAGAATTATCATTTTCTTTTATACAGTATGTAGTAATACCTGCCAGTCCATCATCATCCATTAACTTAATAAGAAGCTGAGTTCCTGAAGAATATTTATTTTTTTCAGAAATTCCATCAGTGACACTGATTCCAAAAGAAAGCATTGAAGGTGTATTCGGCAAAACAACAGGCTTATCTGTAGTCTGGTCAACAAAATAGTCAGAAAAATCAGTTACAGTTTTATTTCCGGCACGGTCATAGGCCGTAACACGAATTATAATTTCTTTTGACTCATCTCCTGAAGCAATTTTTCTTGTATCGATATCAGCCCAGGTAAAATTTGCAGGAGTTGTAATATATACCGGCTCTTCACCGTTTGCAGGCAGTTTTACAGCTCCGCTTTCTTTATCAAGAATCTGAATAAAAGCCTTATTATTTGTGCTGTCAACAACATCATAAGCATCAGAAATGGCAAAACGGATACTGACGTTATTACCGTTCAGGTATTTTTTTCCGTCGCTTGTGCCAAGTTCATCTGTATATTTTGCAGCAACCGGAGAAATATCAGACAGTGTAATAACAGGTCCTTCAAGATCATAAAGAATTGTATAGGCTTTTTCTGTTGTTCTTCGAGACTGTGTAGCTGTGACAACTAAATCATGCTGTTTACTTACACTTCCAAAATCAGACGGCTCATAAATCTTTTTAAAAGTATAGGTAAAAGGATTTTCTCTTTTTTCATCTCCAAGCCAGTCCTGTGTTGTTTTATTGTCAGAATTATCAAGCTTAATTGAAAAATCTGGTCTCCCCTGCTCTACAGTTACAGAGCCTTCAATTTTTACCCAGGTATCTTTTTTAAGGTACAAAAGAGAATCAGTCTGTTCTGTCCAGTTTGCTCCATCAGGACTTGTAGAAAAAGTTACATTAAGATTTGGTGCTGCTCCACTGGCTGCAAGATAGAAACCGTATCCATTACCATTTGCTTCAACTGTGTTTCCTGAAGTATCCTGGCCTTCAACACCAAAAATATATGTATGCCCAAGTATAAGTTCCTTTGTTAGATCTGCACTTTTCAGACCGGATGCTACAGGTGTCTTAAATTTATATCCAGTACCGCTCTTTGTTTTTTCTGTTACAGGATAATATTTTATATCATTAATTGATTTTCCATTGTTATCACATTCAAGAAAATATACCCGTAAACTTGCTTCTTCAAGAGTGATTCCATCAAGACCTGTGGAAACTTCAACCATTACTTCATTTCCTGTAGAAATAAAATAATCTTCACTGTCAGTAAAATCTTTTCCATCTTTTTTCAGCTGATTTTTACCGCTGACTGTAAAGATAGGGTTATTGGCAGGGTTAAGAGCAAATTTTCCGGTAGATTTTGCTTTGCCTGCTAGGGCTGCTTTTACAGCTTCCATATTTTCATTAGAAGTTGCAAGGGCACGGGAAGAGTCAGATGTTGCATAAGTGCCGTTATACATGCTGTAAATTTCATTTACCTTATAATTTGAAAGTACCGTCGACGAAATTTCGTCATACAGATAATATTCAGTCTGAACGTTTCCATAAGTATCTGCTGCAGTCTGATTTGAACCGTCCGCAGGATAACGCTGGGCTCCATCATAGGCTAAAATCTTACAGTAACGAATTTCGGAACCGCTTTTTGTCGTGTGGCCGTAAATTACCGAATAATCGTTATCTATGCTTTCAGAAAATGTTGCTACATCAAGGTTAATAGAGGCAGGAACATTATTAAGGGAAATAGTCTTTAAAAAGTTTGTGCAGGAAGAATCTGAATATACATTTACATCGATTTTATTGATATTGTTATCATCTGCAGCCTGTCCCTGAAGGGTAAATTTCTGTCCGTAAGTATCTGTATCTAAATCTGTGATAATAGTGCTGGGGCGCTGAAGAATCACCACCGGCGGAGTGTTATCAACCGTGTATGAACGGGTGAGTTTTCCGGTATGGCCGCCGTTATCATACAGGGTAACAGTGGCAACGTAATTGCCGTCTACGAGGGGCTGGCTGCTGTCGGCCGGGTTTACAGCACAGAGCCAGGTACCGTCGGGAGCGACGGTAGCGTTATATGTGTTTGTGGAATTTGTGCTTGTGTTTCTAAGGGCAACAGTAACCTTTCCTACGGCACCGTCATCCTTCCAGCTGCCTTTAATCGCAAAAGAATCGCGGATTACGGCATTGTCGCCCGGGCTTGAAATTCCTCCTGTTGGAGGCTCTGTATCAACTGCCCCACCCAATCCTATATCACAGGCAATGTATGCGCCTGCGGCTAATATAATTACAATAGAGAAATAAACAAATTCAAAAACTTTTTTAAACTTTTGTACGAACATAAAAACCCTCAAACGAATTTTTAAGCCAATAAAAAAAGCCGATAATCCCTCACTTAATTATCGGCAATTCTAGTACATTTTTACTATTTTATAAATATTTTACAGCTGGTTTAGCGATACAATCTCATAGCCACTGTCCAAAAGTGAACAAATCAGCAGATCCATGTGACGGTAAAGGGGATCTTCGTGGATTCCGTAAGAATAGCCCGTAATTACCGGAATAATACCGGAAGTTGCAAATTTCAGCATTTGATTGTATTCATCAATGATTTTCTCTGCCTTGATATTCATGATATCAGTATGTGAAAACTTAAAATTATTGTTCACATAAGAATAACCGGCAAGCTTTCCAAATTCCTTTATGCTGTCCGTAGCCTTGTAATCAGGGGCGTGCCAGTAAAGGTTCAGCTCCTTTCCGGTACATTCATAAAATTCATCCTCGTTGCGGGCAAGACCCCGGCGGATAAAATCTTCCGTAATCGTAAAGCCCTGGGCAGTCAGATCGGCAGTTGTAAAGAACATTGAAGCACAGTCGTGGCCGTTCTGAACAATCTGCTTTGTTTCCATAGGATAACGGCGGATAAACTCTCCGTTCACAAAGAAGGTGCCGCTCACATTGTATTTTTTAAGGGCCGACAGAATCTGAGGAAGTCCGTCCGCATTATCGCAGGCATCAAAAATCAGTGCCACCTTACGCTTTTCGCTCTGCTTTTCCACACTTACAGGATAAACGGCCTTTGTTACGGCTGTATCGGTAAGGGTGCGGATATA
>ODAI011272350.1_pt1 | contig 14623 bp, 13 predicted proteins | sample 1539321 | NCBI WGS metagenome assembly ODAI01 (sample SAMN02144231, study PRJEB22623) | gut metagenome | biome: sheep rumen | host: Ovis aries | place: New Zealand
CCCGAGCCTGGCGTGGTGTTCAAGGACGTCACGCCCCTGATCGGTGACCCGCAGGGCTTTGCGGCTGCCATCGACGAAATCAGCGAGCACTTCATGGGCAAGGGCATCACCAAGGTCATGGGCGCCGAGGCGCGCGGCTTCTTTGTGGGCGCGCCGGTCGCGTATCGTCTTGGCTGCGGCTTCGTTCCTGCTCGCAAGCCCGGCAAGCTTCCGCGCGAGGTCTATTCCGAGTCGTATGCCCTCGAGTACGGCACCGACGAGCTGCAGATTCACCAGGACGCCCTGACGTCCGAGGACCGCGTGCTTGTCGTCGACGACCTCGTGGCGACGGGCGGCACGGCCGTGGCCTGCGCAAAGATGATCGAGAAGGCCGGCGCCGAGTTCTGCGGCTTTGCCTTCCTTATGGAGCTGGCCTTCCTCAACCCGCGCGAGATCATCGGCAAGGAGTTCGACCAGGAGATCTTCACGCTCTTCAAGGTCGAGTAGGCATCAGATACAGAACGCCATGCAGGGCGGCCTCACGATTCATGGGTGAGGCCGCCCTGCGCGTGCGATGGAACGGAGCAGCTGGTAGGCGTGGCTGAGCAACGAACGGACAAGCAGGTCGTCGAGCGGCACTTCTCAAGGCGCCTGCAGGTCGACATGGTGGGCGATGGCGTGCTGGTGGGCCTTGTGGCGGGCTTTATCATTACGACCTACCGCATGTGCCTCTCGCGTGCAGAAGCCCTGCTCAGATGGCTCATAACGCAGATTTCTGGCAATCCGGTGCCCATCGTAGGATGGTTTGTGGCCCTGTTTGCCATGGCCGTGGTCATCGCACGCCTCATGCAGTTTGAGAATGACACACGCGGCTCGGGCATCCCGCAGATCGATGCGGAGGTGATGGGTCGCCTCGACATGTCATGGGCCCGCGTCATCGTGGTCAAGTTCACCGAGGGGGTCATCTGCACCTTGGGCGGCCTCTCACTCGGACGTGAGGGCCCTTCGGTCCAGCTGGGCGGTATGGCCGGCAAGGGCGTGAGCCGCCTGTTGGGCAAGGAGAGGGGAGAGGAGCACCTCCTGGTGACCTGTGGGGCCGCTGCGGGCATGTCTGCGGCCTTCCACGCGCCGCTCTCGGGCGTTCTCTTTGCCCTCGAGGAAATCCATCGCGAATTCAACGCCCCGCTCGTCATCTCTGCCATGGCATCGGCGGCCATGGCAGACTTCGTGACCTCGCAGCTTCTGGGCATGCAACCCGTCCTGCGTTTCTGGCTGGTGGGGGAGCTCCCACACATTGACTACCTCTATGTGCTGCTCATGGGCCTTGTCTGCGGTCTGCTCGGCGCGCTCCACAACTTGGGTATGTTTGCCATCCAGGACCACTTGTTTGGGCGGCTCAGGAAGCACATGGGCGATGCGGTGCTGCTTGCTGCGTTCTTTGGCGCGGGCGTCATGGCCTTCGTTGCGCCCCAGCTGCTCTGCGGCGGCGATGCCATCCTCGAGGTTCTTGAGGAGGGGGACCAGATCGCGTTTCTTGCGGTATTGGGGTTGCTCGTGGGCAAGTACCTGTTCACGGCCGTCTGCTTTGGCACGGGAGCCCCTGGCGGCACGCTGCTGCCGCTCGTCATCATGGGGTCGCTCGTGGGGACACTGTTTGGCATCGCAGCCATGCGACTGACTGGTCTTCCCGCAGCGTATCTCAACAACTTCACCATCCTCGGCGTGGCGGGGCTCTTTGCCGCCTCGGTGCGCGCGCCGGTCACGGCCGTGGTGCTGTGCTTCGAGCTCACGGGCAGTCTCGATGTGCTGCTGGCGTCGACGGCGGTCTCGCTGCTCGCGTACGTCACCGCAAACCTGCTCAAGATCGAGCCCTTCTATGAGCATCTCCTTGCTGGACTCCTTGAGCGCAATCCTGCGACCGATGTTCCCGCACCCGAGCTTGAGGGCGGCAAGGTGCTGCACACGCACGTGGTCGGCGTGGGGAGCCTGGCGGAGGGCAAGGCAATCGAGTCGATTCCTTGGCCACCAAACACCCTTGTGGTGACCATAGACCGCGCAGGGCAGCACATCATTCCACGTGGCTCCACGCACCTGCAGGCGCTCGACGAACTTCTCGTCATCATGGATGCGGACCTCGAGGCCGACACACAGCTCCTGCTCTTTGGCATATGCGGCGGAAGGGCGCACCATTCCAAACAGGGCCATGAGGAGGGGACGGAGCCTGCATCGTAAGCTGCAGGGTACGTGTCTACATACTTGACATAAGATATATTATCACGGTTATATTGAGAATCCGCAGTTGAGGCGCTATACGAACACACACGTGCGAGCTCTCGTGTGGTACGGTCAGAACGTAATCACTGCAAGGAGTTCGCCATGGGCACGAAACCCTATGATGTTGTAGTCGTTGGTGCGGGCATTGCGGGCATTGCCGCCGCGCTCTCGGCTCGCGAACTTGGCGCGCGCGTGCTGCTTTTGACTGACGGTACCCTCTGCGGTGGCTCGAGCTTCTCTTCGAACACCTGGGGCCTCGGTATGGTGTCTGAATCGACAGAGCCGCTAATACGAGGCCACCAGAGCCTTTTTAAGGCCCTCAAAACGATGGGCATGGGTTTGTGTACCCCCACTTTGCCAGAGAGGCTCGTGGCAGATGCCGATGAGGCGCTCGATTGGTGGGCGCGCCAAGGCGCAAGTATCATAGGCGCCAAGGATCCCACGCAGCGCGAGTTCGTGCCGTGCTTTGACAGTGAGACACGCACCTGGCACGGATTTGTTGGTTCGGAGTCGAGAGACGCGCTCGTTCGCCGCATACAAGAATCGGGTGTCGATGTTGCCGAACAGTCGACTCTGCTTGAGATCGCCCTCGATAAGGAGCGAAACCTGCAAGGCATCTTTACTTTACATAAGATGTCAGTCATCAAATTTGCTGCCACACGCGCCGTCGTTTTGGCCACCGGCGGCCTCGCTGGGCTCTACGGCTCTCATATATGCCCATCTACCTGCGCAAATGGACACTTTGCCGCACTCGGTGCCGGAGCCCGGCTCGTCAATATAGAGTTCCAACAGCTCATGGTGGGCTACCTCTCCCCTCTTTGGGGAACGGTCTTCAACGAAAAGCTTTGGCGACACACCTTGCTCGAGGTCAACAACACGTCCACTGACCAGCACTTTTGCGATTCCGAAGCGCTTTGGCAAGCACTCGAGGCGCACTCGTGGCACGGACCTTTCACCTTCGAACGACCCAGCCGGCGCATCGAGGAGCTCCTGTCAACAGTTCAGCGAGGCACTGTTCGTGCACACGTGGCCCCAGATGCCCTGGGTCCTCACGCGCCAGAGTTCGTACGCACCTATGCATCATGGTTCGCAGAGCAAAAAGGAGCAAACCTGAGCGACAGCCTTCCCATAGCTCTCTTTGCCCATTCCTCGAACGGCGGCATCGCCATCGATCAAGACGGATTCACTGGCGTGCCCGGGCTCTATGCTGCTGGCGAAGCTGCCGGCGGCGTCCATGGCGCCGATCGCATCGGGGGACTCGCCAGCATGAGTGCCCTGGTGTTTGGCATCAGGGCCGGTCGGGCTGCGGCATCCTCAGGCCACTTGACGCATAACGGTCGCACACCGTCCGCAGGGCTCAAGATGCTCCGAGATGACAGGCGCTACCGGACGCACGTCGCCACTCTGCTCGACGAAGTCGCACTTGTGCCACGCAATCACAAGGACCTCGCAGCAGGCAGATTGCGTCTTGCGGACCTCGTCGACGAGCTTACCCAAAGCAGCGTCGTTGTGAATGACCCTCTCGGTTGTGCTCCTGACGAGGCCCGAGCCATTGGTGCTTGGAGATCGTCTTTGTCTGCTCTCACCATAGCCGATGCTCTGCTTGCAGCCATGGATGCGCGCACAGAAAGCCGGGGTGCGCACTGGCGCTCCGACGCCTCGTACACCGACAACGCATATGACCACCAGCTGTCCGTCTCTGTGAACGAAGACGGACAGCTGGTGGTCGATGGGTGTCCGATGAAGAGCTGTACCTAGCCCTCCACGGGGTGGCCGAGGAACGCGGAGGCACTGGTGGCCGCAATGGCACCATCAGCCGCGGCGGTCACGATCTGACGGAGGAACTTCTTCCTGATGTCACCGGCAACAAAGAGGCCAGGCGTCTTGGTGGCCATACGCTCGTCGGCGAGCACGTAGCCAGCATCATCGACATCGACAAGTCCCTCGAGGAGCTGCGAGGCGGGAACGCGCCCCACGAACACGAAGACACCGCAGCCGCCTTCGTCATAGTGCTCGACATAGGTCTCACCCGTGGCATTGTCGTGCAGGGTGACATCGCTGATCATGGTGCCGCCCTCGACCCCAACTACACTCGTGAGGAATCGGACATTGACCTTGGGGTTGTCCTCGAGCTCCTTGGCAACGACGGCCTGTGCGCGCAGGTGGTCCTTGCGGACGATGACATCGACCTGGTCGGCGAAGCGCGTGAGGAACAGAGCCTCCTCACATGCCGAGTTGCCGCCTCCGATGACGTATACCTTCTTGCCGCGGTAGAACATGCCGTCACAGGTCGCGCAGTACGAGACGCCATGGCCCGTAAAGGCCTCCTCACCCGTAAAGCCAGCGTGCCTGGGTGTTGCGCCTCCGCAGGCGATGACCGTCTTGGCAAATATCTTGCCGTCGGGCGTACGCACCTCGAAGAGCCCCGTGTCCTCGCTATGCAGGACCTTCTCAGCATTGGTGATCACGATGTGTGCACCAAGTTCGTTGGCCTGGTTCTGCATCTGGTCGATGAGGGTAAAGCCATCGGTGTGTGGGACACCGGGATAGTTGTCGATGTCACTCGTGATGATCACCTGGCCGCCAACGGCCTCCTGCTCGAGAAGCACGTTGTCGAGCATGGCACGCTTCGCGTAGATGGCAGCAGAAAGGCCTGCAGGGCCACCGCCGATGATGATGAGGTCGTACGTCTTCTCTTCTGCCATGGGACTTCCCTCCTCGCATTTAGTTTGTGCGCTATATATTATCGCATCTTTCTCTTTATGACAAGGGAAGGGCCGCATTGCGACCCTTCCCGCGCATAATATGATGCCACGCACCTACAGGGAGACGCCGCTCGAACCAAAGCCTCCGGCACCGCGGTCGGTCTCGTCAAGCTCGTCGACCTCTACCAGCTCAACGATAGGAACCTTCTGGATGACGAGCTGCGCGATACGGTCGCCTCGGCGAATCACGATGTCTTCCTTTGGGTCGAGATTGATGGCGCAGATTTTGAGCTCACCGCGATAGTGCGAGTCGATGAGACCGGGCGTGTTGGCCATGGAGAGACCCTGCTTGAGGGCAAGGCCGCTACGCGGCTGGACAAACCCGGCATAGCCCTCGGGAATCGCGACGGCAAGCCCCGTCGAGATGAGGCGGCGCTCAAACGGCGCCAAGGTCACGTCTTCGCTCGAGCGCAGGTCGAGACCGGCGTCTCCGGCGTAGGCATACGATGGGAGCTCAACCGACGGGTCGAGTCGCTTGATGGGCACCACGATGGCGCCTCCCCTGCTCATGCTCTGATCACTCATGACATCAGACTCCGTAGCTCGTCATTGAACTCGTCAAGGTCCTTGAAGTCGCGGTACACCGAGGCAAAGCGAACGTACGCCACCTTGTCGACGTCGACGAGATGCTGCAGGACCATCATGCCAAGGTCCTCTGAGGAGACTTCGGTAATGCCCTTATCGCGCAGCTCGCTTTCGATGGTACTAATGAGCGACTCGAGCTGGTCGATGTGAACGTTGCGCTTGACGGTTGCCGTCAGAAGGCCACGCATGAGCTTGGAGCGATCAAAGGTCTCCTTGCGTCCATCGCGCTTGACCACCATGAGCGGCATGTCCTCGCGACGCTCGTATGTGGTAAACCGACAGCCACAGCGAATGCATTCCCTGCGGCGCCTGATGGCATCGTTGTTCTCGGAAGGACGCGAATCGACGACCTTCGACTCGTCACACCCACACTTGGGACAGCGCATCTTACTCCTCATGCAAAGAAGCAGACGCCCAGGGCGTCGGCTTGCGGATAGAGAGCCTTTTGGCTAAGGAGAAGTATATCGGCTTTAATAGCAAATACAGGCGCCATCTGTCACATATTTGTGATGTGAGAGATGGCGCCTGCGGCTTAAATATGCAGACAATAACGCTGGTGAAGCTTAGAGGCTATGCGGCACGCTGAGACGCATGCCCGTCTGGAGGCAGGCGTCGTCAATCTGGTTGACATCACGAATGCAGCGCACGAGCTCTGACGTAGTGCAGCCCTCGACAGGATTGCGCTCGGCGATGTTCCAGAGGGAATCGCCCGGCATGACGGTCACCGTCTGGAAGGTGGCTTGGGCAAGAGCGGCGTCGATGCGGCGTTGGCTTGCGATGTCGGTAACGCGCCAGGTGACGGCCAGAACGCTGACCGCGAGCAGGGTGGTTACGAGACAGGCGACATGGCGCTTGCGCGCAATGCCCACGTTACGGGTGATACGGGCGTTTGCCTTGCACTGTGAGATGTGCTGAGATGAGCTGTCGGCGGCGACGATACGACGGCTGCGATCGGTGCGGCCACCCTCGATGACACGAAAGCGTGACTTGTTGAGGGAAAGGGCCAGGTTGCCCTCGACTGCGACGTATGCATTGGTGCCCTTGCTCATCTGATGCTCCTCTCATGTGCGACGGTTAGGTTATAGAGGATGACAACGACATGAATTGGTTGCCAAATCAGAACGTGCGTACTATACTAGTCTCAAACAATTGTTCGGTCAAGCAAAAACGTACAGTTGTTCGCAATTACTGCACATGCAAGGAGGATCCATGGCACGAGACAAGCTCAGCAAGCGCCAGACTGCCATCTACGAGTACATCTGCGCCTATACCAAGGAGCGCGGCTATCCTCCCTCGGTGCGCGAGATCGGAGCTGCGGTCGGTCTCGCCTCCCCTTCCACCGTTCACATGCATCTCAAGGTGCTGCAGGAGCGCGGCTTCATCAAGCGCGACTCCAAGAAGCCGCGTACCATCGAGGTAGTCAGCGGCTCACAGGAGCCGCAGGCGCCACAGACGCCTCTCGCATCCCCCACGCAAGACACCGCGTCCAATACCATGCACCTGCCGCTCGTTGGTCGCGTGGCTGCAGGCATGCCCATACTCGCCGAGCAGAACGTCGAGGAGAGCCTCTCGCTTCCCACGAGTATCGTCGGCGATGACAGCTCGTTCATTCTGCGCGTACATGGGCAGTCCATGATCAACGCCGGCATCTTTGATGGCGACTACATCGTGGTCAAGGAGCAGAACGATGCCCGCGACGGCGAGATCGTTGTTGCCCTCATCGACGACTCCGCCACCGTCAAGACCTTCTATCGCGAGCGCGACCGCGTACGCCTGCAACCCGAGAACGACACGATGGATCCCATCTATGTCACCAATCCGGTCATCCTCGGGCGAGTGACCGCTCTCATTCGCTCTATGTCGTAGCATGCTCGCAGACGTCGCACACGCCACAAAGCACGAGGGGCCATCCACCCATGGACGGATGGCCCTTTTCGATATCGTTCGAGGCTTCTCGGTCATATCGATGGTTCTGTTCCACTTGTGCTACGACCTTCGCTACATCTATGGCCATCCCCTGGCCTTCTTCCAGCCACCCTTTCAGGACATATGGCGTGCGTCAATATCTTGGACGTTCCTGTTCATTGCCGGTTGCATGTGCTCGTTCTCACGCAACGGACTTCGCCGTTCGTTCAAGTACCTGACGGTCGCCGCCATCGTGTTTGCAACCACGACAATCGTCGCCGTCGATACGCCCATATCGTTTGGCATCATCTTCTGCATGGGAGCAAGCACGCTCATCGAGCATCTCCTCGATCGTGCGGGCCTTGCTCCAAAAGGCTACATGGCGGCCTTTGCCTTTGTGGTCGCTTTTCTGCTGCTGCTTGGCATCCCACACGGATACGTGGGCATTGGAGAAGCAACCTTCACCCTGCCTCAGTGGCTCTACGCCCATCGCGCGCTCTCGTTTTTGGGGTTTCCAGGTCCGGGTTTTGCCTCGGGTGACTACTATCCCCTGCTACCCTTTAGCCTCATGTACCTTGCAGGTGCGGCCGCTGGGCGTCAGTGGCGCCAGAATGGCTACCCGAGCTGGACTTACGACATCTGCTGTCCTCCGCTCCAGCTTGTGGGGCGCCATGCTCTGCCCATCTATGTGCTGCATCAGCCGATTCTGATTGGCCTGCTCGAGCTTATGAGGTAGGGGCTATACGGCCGTCTTCAGGCACATCCTCGATGCGATATGGCTCCAGGAAGTCATGCATGCGCTGAGACGCACGTACGGTGGCCTTGAGACCGCCCTGCACGTACTCCTCGCGAATCACCTGGCAACGCTCGTGCAGCATCTTTATGAGCATGCCCTTCTCATACGGCACCACCACGGTAATCGTCACGTCGCCGTCGGAGGCCTCTTGTGCTATGCGGTAGAGCAGCGCGTCTGCACCCGTCCCCTCAAGTGCCGACATCTGGACGGCTTCGGGGTGCTCGAGCGCCAACGCCCTTCGGGTCTCGCCATCGAGGAGGTCGCACTTGTTGTAGACCACGACCGAACGGATGTCTGAGGCACCGATCTCGCTGAGAACGGCATCGACTGCGTCGAGTTCCTTGGCAGCATGGGGGTCGGATGCGTCAACGACTTTGAGGATGAGGTCTGCCGCAAGCGCCTCGGCGAGCGTGGACTTGAATGACTCCACAAGGGTCGTGGGGAGCTTCTGAATGAACCCGACGGTATCGGTGATGGTGATCCGCCGCCCCTCCTCAAGGTCGAGGGAGCGTGTGGTCGGGTCGAGTGTGGCAAAGAGCTCGTCGCGCACGTATACGTCGGCGCCGGTCAGCCGGTTGAGCAGTGTGGACTTGCCTGCATTGGTATAGCCGACTAGCGCGACGCGATAGATGCCCGACTCCCAGCGCGCCTTGCTCTGCACGTTGCGTCGACGTTCGAGTCGCTTGAGCTCCTCGCGCAGGGTGGCGATGCGGTTTCTTATGAGTCGGCGGTCGACCTCGAGCTGGCTTTCGCCCTGGCCGAACCTGCTGCCGATGCCACCACGAGTCTGCTCGCCCACCAGATGGCTCCACATGCCACGCAGACGCGGGAGCACATATTGGAGCTGTGCGAGCTGCACCTGAAGCCTTCCCTCGCGCGTGCGCGCGTGCTCGCCAAAGATGTCGAGGATGAGTGCCGTGCGGTCGATGACCTTGGTTGGCTCCTTGAACGCACGCTCCAGATTGGACTGCTGTGAGGGGGTCAACTCGTCGTCGAAGATGACGACGTCGGCCTCGAGGCTACCCACCAAGTGGGCGACTTCGCTGACTTTTCCGCTGCCGATGTAGGTCTTGGGAATGGGCCGCTCGAGACGCTGCGTCACCACCTGCACGACTTCGGCACCGTCGGTCTCGGCAAGGCGCCTGAGCTCCTCGAGCGATTCGTCGATGGTCCAGTCGCCAGATCCACGATCGACGCCCACGAGGATGGCCCTCTCCTTGACCGGAGCGGTGCTGAACGGCTTAAAGCGTCCCATCATGCCTCCTCATGGGTCTGGCCTGCCCGAAGGAGGTCGAGCACGATGGCGCGTGCGGCACCATCGAGGTCGGTGGCGTCGATCCAGCGCACGCGCTTGTCTCGGCCGAACCAAGACAGCTGACGCTTGGCGTAGTGCCTGGTGCGCGTCTTGATGGTCTCACGGGCCTCTGAGAGCGTCAGAGAGCCCTCCAACGCCTCGAGCACCTCCTTGTACCCAATAGCCTGTGAGGCCGTCTTGCTGCGCTCGAGACCGAGCGCCCTAAGGCGTACGACCTCATCGACGAGCCCTTGCTCGAACATGAGGTCGACACGCCGGTCGATGCGCCGGTACAGCGTGGCGCGGTCGACGTCGATCGCCCATATGCGCGTGTCGTAGACGGGCGCAAGTGCCTTGAGGCCCTCGTGGTGCTGCGCATACGAAGATCCCTCGTCGAGCATCTCGAGTGCCCGCACGACACGCCGAGAGTTGTTGGGATGGATGAGCTCGGCACTCTGGGGGTCGCGCTCTGCGAGCTGCTGATAGAGGGCCTGAGGACCCTTCTCCGCAAGTTCTCGCTCGTAGGCAAGACGACGCGCATCGCCTTTCTCGCCCGTCGGGAATCGCATGTCATCGATCACGGCGTTGAGGTAGAGGCCGGTACCCCCACACAGGACCGGCACCTTCTTTTGCGCGAGAAGGTCGTTGACGCATGAGCGCGCATCGTGTTGGAACAGCTTGACGGAGTAGTCCTTGCCGATGTCGGCGACGTCAATCATGAGCAGCGGACACGCGCGCTCGCTGGTGGGAACCTTGGCTGTGCCTATGTCCATGCCCCGATACACCTGCATGGCATCGACGGAGATGACGGATGTATCAAGCTCGCAGGCGATATGCTCCGCCAGTGCACTCTTGCCAGATGCGGTCGGGCCGACGATGGCAATGAGCGGGCCGGGAAGGCTCATCGAGGCTCACCCTCGCAGGTGCCCCTCAGATACCAGGTGCGCGCCTCCTCGACGCGAACCCTGACGAGGCTTCCTGCCAGGTCGCGACCCTGCCACGCCTCGGGAACCGGGAAGTGAACGGTCTGGTTCTTTGCGCTGTGACCAACGAGGACTCCCTCGTCGCGCTTGGATGCGCCTTCCACCAGGACTTCGACGACCGACCCAAGGTCACGTTGGTTGGAGTCATGCGAGAGCTGCGCAACCAGCTGTGCCAGTCGCTCGAAACGAGCCTGGATCACCTCGTGCGGCGTGTCGTCCACGATCTTGGCGGCGGGAGTTCCAGGCCGCTTGGAGTAGATGAAGGTGAATGCCGAGTCGAACCCGACCTCGCGCACGAGCGAGAGGGTGTCCTCGAAATCCTGCTCCGTCTCGCCAGGAAAGCCCACGATGATGTCGGTGGAAAGGGCGATGTCGGGCATGGCGGAGCGTATGCGACGGACGAGATCGAGGTACTCCTCGCGTGTGTAGCTGCGATGCATGGCCTTGAGGATGCGCGTAGAGCCGCTCTGCACCGCAAGGTGAAGCTGCGGCATGACAGCTGGCGTCTCGGCCATGGCAGCGATGGTGGCATCGGAGAGGTCCTTGGGGTTGGACGAGGTGAAGCGCAGTCGCTCGATACCCGTCTGCCCGACTGCACGCAGCAGCTCGTCGAAGCGCGGCGCACCGTAGAGGTCGCGCCCGTAGGAGTTGACGTTCTGCCCCAGGAGGCAGATCTCGCGCACGCCGTCGGCAACGAGACTCTCGCATTCGGCAACAACGCGCTCGAACACGCGGCTCTTCTCGCGGCCGCGCACGTAGGGCACGATGCAATAGGTGCAGAAGTTGTTGCATCCCGTCATGATGGGCACCCATGCGTGGAACGCCTGGGCACGATGGCTGGGCAGCTCGGTAGAGAAGCCCCTTCCCTCTTCGATGGTATCGACGACGATGCTGCCAGAGCCCTCCAGGGCCTGCACGAGGAGCTCGGGAAGCGTCGAGAGAGCGCTGGTGCCAAATACGACGTCGACTGATGGGATTTGGGCCTTGAGACGTGCGCCGTCGCGCTGCGCAATGCAGCCACCCACGGCCAGCAGGCGCTTGCCATGTGGTGCAGGTGCGGCACTCACGACCGCCGACGCCTGTCCATACAGACGCGTGTCGGCGTTCTCGCGTACGCAGCAGGTCATGAACACAACGATGTCTGCCTCGTCGATGGTCTGCACCTCGTTGCAACCGCAATCATCGAGCAGACCGCTGACCCGCTCGGAGTCGTGCAGGTTCATCTGGCAGCCGAACGTCTTGATGCAGTACGTACGGCCGACGAGCTTGGTGGTTTGGGGCATCTAGTACATCAGCTCCTGCATCCCGTCGGGCTCTTGGTCATGAGAGGCTTGAGGAGCCAGACGATGGACGTAGACGGCAATGCGGATGGCGGTCCTGCTCTCGCCGTTGATGTTGATGTCGGCGAACGTGGGCGCGCATGAAATGTCGACGCCAGTGGGAATAAGGAAGCCACGCGCGATGGCAACAGCCTTTATGGCCTGGTTGACCGCACCTGCGCCAACTGACTGGATATTGACGGGCACGCCGTCCTTGACCATGCCCGCAATGGCACCAGCGACCGATGCCGGCGATGATTTGCTTGATACCTTTAGGTAGTCCATAGAGTCTCCTGGCGCGATTTTGGTGCATGGTGCGTGCATATCGGCTGGTACACCTAGTTATGTAATATTACAGATTTACCGATGCCCTGTGAAGTGCCATCCGAAATTAGTCTTCGGAGTCAACCTCGAAGGTCACCGTAATCCGCCTTCCAGACACGCGCAGGCGGGGCTCCGTTCCAAGCGAGAGGTAGTACCTGTCGGATAGGTAGGCAAAGTCGCGCTCCATCATGCGGAGGAACTCTTCCGCATCGTCTTTGTCTATATGCAAGCCACGTCTGTCCACGCCGAGGTCGACCGGCCGCCGCTCGCGTGGCATTGCCGCATGCTCGAGGCGCGCAAGGACGCTGCGCATGGGCTTTATGCGTCCCGCAACGATGCGATGCGCCGTGCGCTCGGACATCTCAAGTCCACAACCAGCGGCAACCTGACGAAGCTCACGAGCATCGGAGGCGAGCCTGAAGCGTTCGAGCACGGGCAGCGTTGCCAGGTCGTCGACGAACAGCAGGTCAGAGGCACTGTGGCTCGAACGCACCTTGGAGCGGATCGTTGCTGCTATCTCGGCGGCCGACCCAAGGTACACCTCGCAGCGACCACGCTCCTCAAGGGCAAACTCGCAACAGGTGCGCACGATGTTGTGCGGACCACGCTCGATCACGCGTGTGCCGTCGTCCGCACGACCGACCGAGGGCCAACTCGACTGGTCGCTCTTCTCGGGGAGCCGCTCGGTGTCGGTCACCACGCGTATGGTGGATCCCCCATCCACCACGCTGTCGACAACCTCAGCGACCTTGGCGTTCTCTCGGATGGAAAACAACGCCATGCCGCGGCCGTGCACGCCCCAGCGGTCCATATGCACGCTCTCGAGCTTGGAGGTGACACGAGCATCGAAGACGGTGTCCCAGAGCTCCTTGGGTATGCCGCAGCCGTCGTCGAGCATCACGGTCTGGCGAAGCGTGCCTTCGCGAGACGTCGCGACAAAGACGCGCCTCGCACCGGCGTCGCGCGCGTTGCGCAGCATCTCAATGACCACGTCCTCACTGCAGCGGATGTCATGGGCAGCCTGGCGACGCTCGGCTTCTGCAACCCGTAGACGGACAAAGCCCTGGCCGAGGCTCTCCTCGACTCTCAGGGCTCTGTCGCCACCCATTCGCTCGACGAATGCGGTGAGGTCTTGATTTGGTGCCTGTGGCATCGCTGGTGCTTACTTGGCGATGTCGACGGCGCGAGACTCGCGGATAACCACGACGCGCACCTGGCCGGGATACTCCATCTCGTCCTCGATCTGCTTGGCGATGTCGTGGGCGAGCACGATGGCCTGCGCGTCGGAGATGCGCTCGGGCTCGACCATCACATGCAGCTCTCGGCCGGCCTGCATGGCATAGGTGCGCTCGACGCCCTCATGCGCATTGGAGATCTCCTCGAGCTTCTCGAGGCGCTTGATGTAGGTCTCGGCCGACTCGCGACGTGCGCCGGGGCGCGCTGCAGAGATGGCGTCAGCAGCCTGCACAAGCACGTCGAGCACGGTGTTGGGCTCCACGTCGGCATGGTGCGCCTCGACCGCGTGCACGATCTCGGGACGCTCGCCGTAGCGGCGGCAGAGGTCGGCACCGAGGATGGCGTGGGGACCCTCGACCTCATGGTCGATGGCCTTGCCCAGGTCGTGAAGGAGACCGGCACGCTTGGCGGGAGTGGCATCGAGACCAAGCTCGGAAGCCATGATGCCGCAGAGGGCAGACACCTGGACGGAGTGCTGCAGGACGTTCTGGCCAAACGAGGTGCGATACCGCAGGGCACCGAGGGTCTTGATCAGCTCGGGATGCAGGTCGTGGATACCCGCATCATAGGCGGCCTGCTCGCCTGCCTCCTGTACGCGCTCGTTGACGAGACGCTCGGCCTTCTTGTACATCTCCTCGATGCGCGCGGGGTGGATGCGACCGTCGGCGATGAGGTTCTCGAGTGCCACGCGGGCAGTCTCGCGACGCACTGGGTCGAAACTCGAGAGCACTACGGTCTCGGGGGTGTCGTCGATCACGAGGGACACGCCGGAGACCTGCTCGAAGGTGCGGATGTTGCGACCCTCACGACCGATGATGCGGCCCTTGAGGTCATCGGAGGGGATGTGAACCCTCGTCACAGTGATCTCGCCAGCCTGGTCGGCGGCGCAGCGCTGGATGGCAGTGGAGATGATTTCACGGGCAGTCTTGTCTGCCTGTGCGCGTACCTTCTGCTCGGACTCGCGCAGAATCTGGGCCTCCTCGCGGACGCTCTGGGCGCGAACACGCTGGAGAAGCTCATCGTGGGCCTCGTCCTGCGAGAGGCCGGCAATGCGCTCGAGCTCGGAGGTGTGCTTGGCGAGGAGCTCGTCAAGATCGGTCTTGCGGCGCTCGAGCTGACCCTGGAGACTGGAAAGCTGGTGCTCGCGACGGTCGAGTGACTCG
>ODAI011859171.1_pt1 | contig 14623 bp, 13 predicted proteins | sample 1539321 | NCBI WGS metagenome assembly ODAI01 (sample SAMN02144231, study PRJEB22623) | gut metagenome | biome: sheep rumen | host: Ovis aries | place: New Zealand
CAGAATGGTGTAGGACAAAAACAACGTGATAATGGTCTGGTCATTCTGCTGTCAACAGAAGAACGATGCATCCAGTTCGTTACCGGATATGGTTTGGAAGGCGACTTGCCTGATGCTATTTGCAAGCGCATACAAAACCGATACATGAATGGTTATTTCAGCCAGAACAAATGGAATGAAGGAATGGTAGCCGGCATCAGAGCCGTTGGTCAGACTTTGGATGGTTCGATGGAGAACATTGACGATGGTGACGATGACGAAGACCTGACGGCTTTAGGAATCTTCATGCTATTCTTCCTGATTGTTATCGCAATCTCTTTCTATGCAGTATGGAGAGCATCAGCCTGTCCAAACTGCAAGAAGCACCATATTCAACGACTACATTCAAATCTGCTATATAAACGGAATGGGGTGAAACGCGAGGAGGTCACTTATATCTGCAAGGATTGTGGACACACCTTCAAACGCATCCAAGAATCTGCAGATGAGAGCTATCGCGGACCTCGTGGAGGTGGAGGAATCTTCATCGGCGGAAGTGGTGGTGGCTTCGGAGGTGGAGGATTTGGCGGCGGTAGCTTCGGAGGGGGAGGCTTCGGTGGAGGCGGTGCCGGCAGTCGTTTCTAAGAATTTGAACAATGAATAGAATAACAATTTAAAATAGAAGAAAATGAAAAAAGGAATTATCATCATCGTATTACTTGCCGTATTGGCATTATGGGGTGTTGGACAATACAATGGATTGGTTAAACAACAGGAGTCGGTAAATACCGGATGGAGTAATGTAGAGAACCAATATCAACGGCGTGCCGACCTGATCCCGAATCTGGTTGAGACGGTTAAAGGTTATGCTGCACATGAACGTGAGACATTCGAGGCTGTTGTAGAAGCACGAAGCAAGGCAACCTCCATCAAAGTAGATCCTGAGAACCTAACTCCTGAACAATTGAAAGAGTTTCAGGATGCACAGGGAGCAGTAGGTAGTGCACTCGGGCGTCTGATTGCCATTGCTGAGAACTATCCTGATTTGAAAGCAAATGAAAACTTCAAAGAACTGCAGGCACAACTGGAAGGAACAGAGAACCGAATCGCTGTGGCTCGCCGCGACTTCAACGAAGTAGCAAAGGGTTACAATACCAAGCTTCGCAGTTTTCCAACCAATATTATCGCTGGTTTCTTCAACTTTGATGCTCGCCCATATTTTGAAGCAGCAGAAGGTAGTGACAAAGCACCTCAGGTAAAATTCTAACTGAGCCATTATGTCGAACACATTCGGTAACATCTACCGTCTGACCAGTTTCGGTGAGTCGCATGGACCAGCAATAGGTGGCATTATCGATGGTTTTCCGGCAGGGATAACCATCGATATGACTTTTGTCCAAGAAGAATTGAACCGTCGCCGCCCAGGCCAATCGAGACTTACTACGAGTCGGAAAGAACCGGATACCGTTGAATTCCTTTCTGGCATCTTCGAAGGGAAATCAACGGGATGTCCTATTGCCTTTGAAGTACGCAATACGAATCAACATTCTCAGGATTATTCAAATCTCAAAGATCTATATCGTCCGTCACATGCGGATTATACATATTCCATGAAATATGGCCTGCGAGATTATCGAGGAGGAGGACGTTCGTCAGCGCGGGAGACAATTGCCCGTGTGGTTGCCGGAGCCTTGGCTAAGTTAGCACTTCGAGAAGTAGGAATTGTGATTAAAGCCTATACCTCACAAGTTGGACATATCAAATTGGAAAACGATTATACTGCATACGACCTCCATGCAGTCGAAAGCAATCCGGTTCGATGTCCAGATGCAGAAAAAGCATCTCAGATGGAAGCCCTCATTGAGTCGGTTAAAGCCGAAGGGGACACCATCGGAGGAGTGATTACCTGCGTCATTCAAGGCTGTCCTGTCGGATTAGGCGAGCCTGTATTTGGAAAATTGCATGCTGCATTAGGATCTGCCATGCTCAGCATAAATGCCGCAAAAGGGTTTGCATACGGACAAGGTTTCGATGGGATGGAACTCAAGGGCAGTCAACAAAATGACATTCTGTTTAATCGAGATGGTAAGATCACAACCAAGACAAATCATTCGGGAGGCATCCAAGGCGGAATCAGCAATGGACAAGATATTTACTTCAAAGTTGCATTCAAACCGGTTGCCACTGTTTTAAAACCTCAGGAAACAGTCAACAAAGAAGGACAAGAGGAGATTCTTCAGGTACAAGGCCGTCATGATCCATGTGTTCTACCAAGAGCCGTCCCTGTTGTAGAGGCTATGGCTGCCATGACCATTCTTGACTACTATTTATTAAATAAGACTACACACTTATAACCTATAAAACCATGGAAATCAAAACCTATATCCAAGAGAACGAATCCCGTTTTCTTGAGGAACTTTTTAGTCTGATACGAATACCGAGTATCAGTGCACTGCCATCGCATAAGGACGATATGTTAGCATGTGCTGAACGATGGAAACAACTCCTCCTGGAAGCTGGAGTAGATGAAGCGATGGTCATGCCATCAAGTGGGAACCCTTTGGTCTTTGCACAAAAACAAGTTGATCCTTCCGCTCCGACGGTTCTCGTTTACGCTCATTATGATGTAATGCCTGCAGAACCTATTGAACTGTGGAAGAGTAAACCTTTCGAGCCAACCATACACGACGGCCGCATCTGGGCACGTGGTGCTGATGACGATAAAGGTCAATCAATGATTCAGGTCAAGGCCTTCGAATATCTCGTTAAGTATAACCTATTGAAGCACAACATTAAATTCATCTTCGAAGGTGAAGAAGAGATTGGATCGCCAAGTCTGAATGCCTTCTTGAAAGAACATCAAGAATTATTAAAGGCCGACGTAATCTTAGTTTCTGATACAAGTATGTTGGGGGCAGACCTTCCTTCACTGACTACCGGTCTACGAGGCCTTGCATACTGGGAAATTGAAGTTACAGGAGCAAATCGTGACCTTCATAGCGGTCATTTCGGCGGAGCAGTTGCAAATCCGATTAATGAACTTTGCCACCTCATTGACCAAGTCGTGGACAAAGATGGAAAGATTACCATACCCCATTTCTATGATGATGTAGAAGATGTTCCCCAAGCCGAACGAGATATGATTCATCAGATACCTTTCGATGAAGATAAATATATGCAAGCCATCGGTGTTCATGCACTAAAAGGTGAGAAAGGCTACAGCACATTAGAGCGGAACAGTTGCCGCCCAAGTTTTGATGTATGTGGTATTTGGGGAGGATATACAGGAGAAGGTTCCAAGACTGTCATACCTTCGAAAGCTTATGCCAAAGTATCATGCCGCTTGGTTCCTCATCAACGTCACGAGATTATTTCAAAGTTGTTTATTGATTACATTAACCAGATAGCTCCAGACTGGATTCAAGTCAAGGTAACGCCGATGCATGGAGGTGAAGGCTACGTTTGTCCGATTAGCCACCCCGCCTACATCGCTGCAGAAAAAGGATTCGAAAAAGCATTTGGTAAGAAGCCTCTGGCGGCACGCCGAGGAGGAAGCATTCCAATCATTAGCGACTTTGAGCAGATTTTGGGTATTAAGACCATACTCATGGGCTTTGGTTTGGAAAGTGACGCCATCCACTCTCCTAACGAGAATTTCTCATTGGATATCTTCCGCAAAGGCATTGAGGCTGTAGTAGAATTTCATTTGAACTATAACTAAAATATACATCACCAATAAAGTAAGAAGGTCCGTTCTTAATGAACAGACCTTCTTACTTTATGAATATGCTATTAATTAAGCAGCCTTTACTTTTTCAACGATAGCCTTAAAAGCTTCTGGATGATTAACAGCTAAGTCAGCCAATACTTTACGGTTGATTTCAATTCCAGCCTTATGCAAGCAACCCATCAGTTTACTGTAAGACAAACCTTCAAGACGAGCAGCAGCATTAATACGCTGAATCCACAAAGCACGGAAAGTACGTTTTTTGTTCTTACGATCACGATAAGCATAAGTCAAACCTTTCTCCCAAGTATTCTTGGCAACGGTCCAAACGTTCTTTCTTGCACCAAAGTAACCTCTGGTCAGACTTAAAATTTTCTTTCTTTTTGCTCTAGAAGCAACATGATTTACTGATCTTGGCATAATTTTTAATGTTTTTGAATGGTAGCGTCACCCATTTTGGTGAACTTCAAGCTATACATTCGGTTAATACTTTAATTTTCCTACGCTTTTAGTTTAACGCATGCAAAGTAATTCCTTCACTTGTCTTTCGTTGGTCTTATCAACGATTGCAAAGTGTTGAAGATTTCTTTTCTGCTTCTTCGTCTTCTTTGTCAGAATGTGACTGTGATAAGCGTGCTTTCTCTTGATTTTTCCCGTTCCGGTAAGAGTAAATCTTTTTTTGGCACCGGAGTTCGTTTTGATCTTTGGCATCTTTTATAAAATTTAAATTATTAGTATTTAATGGCAACGTATATACCTTTCACGTTACTCATTCTTCATCTTTATGTTCACCCATTAACTTTGCAGCAACCTCTGGATTCAAGGCATCAGCCAATGTCGCACCTGCTTTTCTCTCCTCTTCTTGAGGCTTAGAAGCTACTGGTTGCTGAGGCTTCGGAGCTTTCTTCTTGGCAGAATTACCTTTCGGAGCCAATTGGATTGTCATTCGCTTACCCTCCAATAACGGCATCATTTCTACTTTCGCATATTCCTCCAAGTCGTTTGCAAAACGAAGCAATAACACTTCTCCCTGCTCCTTGAACAAAATGGAACGGCCACGGAAGAACACATAAGCTTTCACCTTGTTTCCATCCTCCAAGAATCCTTTCGCATGCTTTAACTTAAAGTTGTAATCATGATCATCTGTTTGAGGACCGAAACGGATTTCCTTTACCTCTATTTTGGCTTGCTTTGCTTTTTGCTCTTTCTGACGCTTCTTTAGCTGATAAAGAAACTTCGAATAATCAATCAGTCTACAAACTGGAGGAACGGCATTTGGTGAAATCTCAACCAGATCAACTCCTCTATCCTGAGCCATTGATAAAGCTTTCGATGTAGGAACTACTACTGATTCAATATCATCACCAACAATACGTACTTCACGGGCACGAATCTGTTCATTTACACGATGTTGCCCTTTCAAATTGTCATTCTTCATTCAATTAAACTTACCTGTTTGTTTCTTCTTTTCTATTCTTTATCAAAATTATACATCATTAAGGCAAATGCCTTTTTTACAAAGTCGGCTGCAAATTTACCATTTATTTATCATTTCTGAAACTTCTTCTGCGATTTTTTTACCAAAATCTTCAACTTTCATACTGCCTTGGTCACCTTCACCTTGCTTTCGCACAGCAACTTCACCATTTGCGGCTTCTTTTTCACCAACAATTAGCATGAAAGGAATTCGTTTCAATTCATTGTCACGAATCTTTCGACCAATCTTTTCATTTCGATCATCCACAATTGCACGAACATCATACTTACTAAGAATTTTCTTCACATTATAAGCATATTCATTGAATTTCTCACTGATCGGAAGAATAGCGACTTGATCAGGAGTCAGCCACAACGGGAATTTACCAGCAGTATGCTCAATAAGTACGGCTACAAAACGTTCCATTGAACCAAAAGGAGCACGGTGTATCATGACTGGACGATGCTTTTGATTGTCCGAACCCGTATATTCAAGTTGGAATCTTTCCGGTAAATTATAATCGACCTGGATTGTACCCAATTGCCAACGACGTCCGATTGCATCCTTCACCATAAAGTCAAGTTTCGGTCCATAGAAAGCAGCCTCACCATATTCAACCTTTGCCGGCAAACCTTTCTCCTTACAAGCTTCGACGATAGCTGTTTCTGCTCTCTCCCAATTTTCATCTGAACCTATATATTTCTCATGATCATTAGGATCACGCAAAGATATCTGTGCCTCAAAGTTCTGGAAGTTCATCGACTTAAACACAATAGAGATGATATCCATTACACGAAGGAACTCATCTTTAACCTGGTCCGGACGACAGAAAATATGTGCATCATCTTGGGTGAAACTGCGGACGCGCGTCAGTCCATGCAACTCACCACTCTGCTCATAACGGCAAACTGTACCGAACTCAGCTATACGAAGTGGTAAGTCTTTATAAGAACGTGGAGCATTCTTATAAATCATACAATGATGAGGACAGTTCATTGGCTTAAGGAAGTACTCCTCACCCTCTTCCGGCGTATGAATCGGTTGGAAAGAATCTTTTCCATAGTGAGCATAATGGCCAGAAGTTATATACAACAACTTATTTCCAATAGGTGGGCACATCACTTCCTGATACTCGTAACGAGACTGAATACGTCTCAGGAACTCCTGCAAACGGATACGTAATCCAGCACCTTTCGGCAACCACATTGGAAGTCCTTTACCAACAGTATCAGAGAACATGAAGAGTTCCATTTCCTTGCCAATCTTCCGGTGATCGCGTTTCTTAGCTTCCTCTAACATGACTAGATACTCATCCAGCATTTTCTTTTTAGGGAAAGTAATACCATAGATACGAGTCATCTGCTTGCGGTCTTCGCGTCCACGCCAATAAGCACCAGCTACACTAAGCAACTTAATAGCCTTAATAGGAGCAGTAGATACTAAGTGAGGACCACGACACAAATCTGTGAAGTTTCCTTGTGTATATGTGGTAATATGTCCGTCTTCTAATTCAGAAATCAACTCAGTCTTGTACGTCTGGCCTTCATCACCGAACTTCTTCATAGCATCAGCTTTTGCTATATCCTTACGAACAAGGACTTCATGCTTAGCTGCGAGTTCTTGCATTTTCTTCTCGATTGTTGCAAGATCCTCTTCCCGAATAACTTTGTCATCACCCGGATCAACGTCGTAATAAAAACCATTTTCGATAGCCGGCCCAATGCCAAACTGGATTCCAGGATACAACTCTTGGAGTGCTTCTGCCATCAAATGGGCACTTGTGTGCCAAAAAGCATGCTTTCCTTGTTCATCTTCCCATTTGTAAAGCACAAAATCCGCATCTGTCATAATTGGACGAGACAAATCGATTGTTTCACCATTCACACTGCAAGCCAAGACTTCTCTTGCCAATTGTGAACTTAAACTTTCTGCAATTTGCAGACCAGTTACTCCTTCGTTATATTCACGAACGGAGCCATCAGGAAATTTAATTTTAATCATAGATACACTTATTTATGAACTATCATACAACAATAGTTCTTCGACAATTTGCAAAAATAGATAAATCTTTTCACTTTCCTTCGATTTAGTGAAAATATTATTCTTTTACATCAATAAAACGTTTAATTATATTATATGCAGAATACAAGCCAAGCTCTCCCGCTTTACTTAAATCCAAGATTCCCTGCCGGTTATTTCCCAAATAAATATTAGTCAGCCCACGATTAAAGTATGCCTCCGCAAACTTACTATCGACTTGCAAACATTGATCATAATCGACTAATGCTGCTCTATAATCTTTCATGATACACTCAACATTTCCCCTGTTGTAATATGCATATACAAAATCAGGAGCAAGCTCAATAACCTTATCCAAATCACGTTTCACACTTTCATAATCAACTGCCTTAACAGCATACATCTCAGGAGTATTCTTTCCATCCACATCATTTCCCATCCGTTGATACTCAAGCTGTTTGCATCGAACCAAAGCCCTCATAAAATATGCCGGAAAGAAATCCGGTGATTGGGTAATGGCGTCATCAAGGTCGCGCATTGCATTATTCAAGTCTTGAACCAAATAAAAGTCCAAAGCCCGAGCAAAACGCTTTGTTACATCCTCTGGATGATTGACAATTGCAGAAGTCATTTCGTCTATAGACGAGAAGTGTAGTTTAGCTTGATCCTCTGTCAATGCTGCTTCGTTATTGGTAATCAACAACCGCCCAGGAAGTGTTTTCGAACTATTCATCTCTTCGATGAACTTATAATAATTAACTTGCTGCTTCACCTCACTATACTTTTCGTAATAGGTTAAAGCAAACATAGGCTGAGGCTTAATAGAGACATTTTTATCTTGTACTCTTCCACGATAGTCATTCTTATATTTTTGAACGCCCTCGTCATTATCGGCAACCACCAGCTTATTATAATTGTTAACATTCCGATCGGAACGTTTTCGTGTATTCTGATCATCCTCATCGTCGTCATCCTTTTTCTGACTAACTTGATTATTGGGAGTGTTCTGTCGCTCCAGTTGAGCACGTAACACCTTCAGCTCATCAGCCTCAGCTCCTTTAAAATCGCCGATTTTCTTGCGAGCTTGAGCACGTTGTTGATACCCATATAGAAAATTGGGATATTGTTCTATAACTGTCGTATAGTCCTTAATGGCCCCTTTATAATCACCTGTCTGATCCAACAATAAACCACGGTTAAATGTTGCCATCATATCTGAAGGATCAATTTTCAAGACAAAATTAAAATCTTCTATTGCCCTATTATCATCACCAACCTGTGCACGAAGTAAGCCTCGATTGTAATGTCCAATGAAGTTATTTGGATCAATCTCCAAGCCAAGATCATAATCACTCATCGCACCTCTCAAATTATGCTGATGGAACTTAGCTAATGCCCGATTAATGTAGGGGACCGCATCACGAACAGAGAGGTGAATTGCTTGATCTAGATCTTCCTCTGCCTCTTTATATCGTTCCATTCGCAAGTGAAACATTGCCAAAGAATTCCAGACTTCAGGATCGTACTTATCAATCTCCAAAGCTTTCTTAACATCTTTCTCGGCTTGAACAGTATCCTTCTGTTCCATGTCTATCTCACTACGAATAAGATATGCTTTTGTATAACGAGGAGAAATAGTTAACAAGGTATCTAAATCATTTTTAGCACCCTGATAATCATCCAGTCGGATCTTACAGAGCGATCGGTTGTGCCACAATATGATATTCTCTGGCTCCAATTTTAACGCAGCATTATAATCGCCAATGGCTCCTTTAAAATTATTTTGACGAATACGAGCCAGCCCTCGAACTTGATAAGCGCTGACTACAAAAGGATTTCGTTCAATTGATTCAGAACAATCCGATTCTGCACCCTGAAAATCATCCAAATTAAATTTAGCTAGTCCACGAAAAAAATAAGGGTCTGCCAAATAAGGTTTCGCATTGATTACCTGATTAAAATATTGTATAGACAGAACGTAATCCTCAAAATATAGAGCATTACGACCGATATACATTACACGTTCCGTATTTATCTGAGCAAATGACAGAGACGGAAATAGTGTGCATATATATATAATAAGGTATAAAACACGAATTCTCATTTAACTCTTACTTGCTTCATTTTATATGAACTACGAGCCTTCCCTTTTAACATGGTATTTAACTTTCCGCGAATCAACTGTTTACGCAAAGGAGAAAGATGATCTATAAACATTTTTCCTTCTAGATGATCGAACTCATGCTGCATCACTCTTGCTACATAACCATCCACCCATTCGTCATGTTCAATGAAATTCTCATCTAAATAACGGACATGTATACGATTGGCTCGCTGTACGTTTTCATGTATACCTGGCAGACTTAAACACCCCTCTTCCATATTTACCATATCTCCATCAGTTTCAAGAATATGAGGGTTTATAAAAGTATGAATGTAGCCTTTAAGTTCTGGCATATCTTCACTAATAATATCTAAATTTATTACCACCACACGAATACTCAAACCAATCTGAGGAGCGGCTAATCCGACCCCATCGGCCCGGTCTAAAGTTTCGTACATATTATCTGTTAATTCTCTCAGATTAGGATAATCTGGAGTAATATCTTTAGCGACTTCCCGTAAAACAGGTTGACCATAAGTATAAATAGGTAAGACCATATCCGTTTATTTTATCATTTTACTTTCCATATAAGATTGTAGAATAATAGTTGCACTTACCTCATCAACCAAAGCCTTATTCTGACGTGCCTTTTTCCCCAATCCACTTTCGAGAATAGCACGATGGGCTAACACAGAAGTAAAACGTTCATCATAAAGTTCGATTGTTATCATCGGCAAACGTTTGCGCAAAAGATTTACAAAAGGAACAATGCGTTTCATATTCTCACTATCCTCATTATTCATTTGCTTAGGATATCCTACGACAATACATTCAACAGCCTCCCTTCCTACATAATTTAAGACAAAATCTAAGACTGTAGAAGTTTGTATCGTGGTTAATCCATTCGCAATAAGTTTTAAAGGATCCGTCACAGCAATCCCGGTACGCTTCTTGCCATAATCTATTGCCATTATTCTACTCATATCGTGCAAAAGTACAAATTTAATTTTCAAACAATTAAATATGAGTATTAAAAAAAGTGAGTACAACTAAAAAAATCCGTAATCAAGCCTCTAAACAATAATACATCCATAACGTTAATCCGATAAAGGTATTCGGCCAAACCATTTAATCAAAATAAAAAAATCATACATTTTTCACATCCTTCAACTCTTTATAAAACAGATTCTCTTAGGGATATTTAATGAATAAAAAAACGCCAAGGTATTCTTTTCCATAGATGAAACACCTATTTTTGCCGTTTTAAGGCCAAAATAATACATTTTTTCAGGAAAAAGTTTGCTGTATCAAAATTTAGTTTTAAATTTGCAACGTATTTTGTACGGTTTAAGATAAAAACTGAAGAATAAAGTTGGAGGTTTCAAATTCTTAAGGAAATGCTTAAAAAAAAGAGATTAATAAAGTTAAGTTTATTGGTTTTTTGGTGTTGTTCCTTAAATATATTTGCTCAAACCTCTGGCGAAGCGACCGTTGAAAAATTAGTTTTGTATGGATACGAAAATGTCCGCTGGAAAGACACTCCGACAGAACGAATCTATACGATTGAAAGCAACGAAGAAAAACGTATCGGTTTGGGAGTTGCCAATGCTTTAAGAATTATTCAAGCACAAGGACTTCCCAAAGACAAGTTTTGTCGTGTGATTGTTACGGATAATAATGTTCCACAATTAGCTCTTACATACTATTCAACTGATCGAGATAGTACAAACATTCAACTTTCTGAATGGGAAACATCTTATGATTTGGGAGATAGTTGGAAAAATGTAAAAAAGGAACGAAAAAACAATAGTTCACTTTTTAAAGTTAATATTATTGTCTATCCGCAACTATCATATATGAATATGATTATTACTCAAATCTATCAAGTATTATTTGATTTGAGTCCAGCAATTGAAGTTTCATTATGGCCTGGTGGTAAGTTGACAGGTATGTTGAAAATACCTGTGTATAATGATGGATACGGTTATTACGAAAACAAAGTCCATCCAGGACATTTAACGATTTCACAACGTTTTCGATTACCATACAACATAAAAGGGAAAGCCACTTTCGGTTATTTCAACTCTGATACATGGGGTGCCGATTTTCAACTCTTTTATCCATTTGCTGACGAAAGATTTTCGTTAACTGCCAGAGCCAGTTATATTGGCATTGGATATTGGAATGGGTTTAGGTTGAAATATAGTGGTTATGACCATATGCGAGCAACATGGTCTATAGGAGGACACTTCTATTGGCCAGAGTATAACACCCAGTTCAGTTTAAAATATGAAAAATATATTCGACATGATACGGGTGTTAAATTTGAAATGATTCGTCATTTCCGATATGCATCTGTTGGTTTTTATGCTCAGAAGGGTACTGAAGCAAAGATGAATGGTGGGTTTAGATTCCAAGTTTTGCTTCCCCCATATAAAGTAAAACGCCACGGTTATATACCGAGAGTGAACGTATCAAATAATATGGGTATCATTTATAATGCAAATAATGAACGATACTATTACAAAGATTTTAAAGCGGAGGTTAGCGACAATATTATGGAAGAAAATCGCTACAATCCATTTTTTATAAAGTCTGAATTACGAAATTATTAATTATTTAATTTTACAAAATGATGAAAAACAAGTTTTTTAGTGGTTTAAGTGCAAAACTTGCACTTGCTACAGTAGCATTAGCTGCTTTAACGTTTACATCTTGTGACAAGGAGCCGTTTAACACGCAGATTATTTATAATCCTGCAAGAGTTATCATTACTCCTAACGTACAATATGTAGACATGGCTTCTGGTACAGCTAAAGATGTAACATCTTCAGCTACGATTACTTTCTCTGGTTCAACTTCAACTGGTATTATTGAAGGAACAACAACCAATCCATCAATCGCAGCTGGTTCTGTTAACATCACAGCTAGTTACAATGGCTTAACTGGTTCTACTACAGTTGCAACTCCTGCTTTGCAAACAGGCGTAGTTACAATCACTCCGACTATCTTTATCATTAAGAGTGATGTCTATGTTTTGGGTGCTCCGACAAAGGTTGGTGATGACGAATCTGTCACATTGGAATTAGAGGCAGAGACTGGTGCTTATACACATGATGGTCGTTATATCGCGAACCCAACAGAGTACTTCTTGCCGATCAAAATTAAGTATCCTGTTAAGAATTACCGCGTTCAGGAAGGTGATGCTGAAATTATTGACAAAGACAATGCAGCTGAAGTTACTGCTATGATCCAAAGAATCGTTAATGGTTTGACAAAGGATGGTGTAACCCTGGAAGAAGCAGAGTTCCAAGTTTCTGCATTTGCAATTTGGACAGCCACTGTTACTCAAACATATGGTCTTTACGAATATCCTCTTTATAGAGTAGCTGAAGACGGTACTCAAACATTGGTTGGTAAATTTGTAATGAAAGAATCTGTATTTAGTGAAGTGACTCCTAAGGAAGAAGCGCACCCATCTCATGCAGCTCATTATCAATATGGCCATGGCCGTCACGGTGACGGTTCGAATGCAGGTGGTGGTATCATCAATGCTGACTAATGAATTATAATCTCTAAATTATATTATTTTAAATTAGAAAAACGTAAGATTATGAAATTAAAAAATATAGCTCTTTCATTACTTTTCGTAAGTGTATGCGTTACATTGAACGCACAGAGCACAAAAGACAATTACTATACTCCAAAATGGAGTGACAATATCTTCGTTAGCGTTGGCGGTGGTGTTTATTCTATTTATAATGATGGTTTCGTTAAAGGTAATCCTCATTTCAACGTATCTCTTGGTAAGTTAATCACTCCGACTTGGGGTGTTCGCGCTCAAGTTAACGGTGCTTGGACAAGCCTTTGCCAAACTAACATCCACCATCACAATCACCATTTCATTGGTGCTAACATTGATGGTTTGTTGAACCTTTCTACATTGTTTGCTGGTGTGAACACAAACCGTGTATTTGAAGTATTTGCTTTCTTAGGTCCTCAGATGAACATTTCTAAGAGCGACAACGGTACATTAGTTATCGATGAGCAACAACATTCTTCATATTTCTTGACTAATGACGGTCATGCTGAAAGACACACTCGTATTGGTGCTTCTGCAGGTTTAGGTCTTAAGTTCAATTTGAATCGTTCTTTGGCCTTAGATATCGAAGCTCGTGGTTCTATTGCACCATCTAACTTTGGTAACGTAAGCGACTATCGCAAGAGCGAAGGTGCTGGTGCTTTGACAGTTGGTTTGAGCTATATCTTTGGTGGCAAGAAATTCAACAAGGTATCTGACCGCGTTGTTGAAAAGGAAGTTGTTCGCGAAGTTGTTCGTGAAGTTCCGAAGGAAGTTATCAAGGAAGTCATCAAGGAAACAGGTAAGGGTGCTATTGCAAGTGCTGTATTCTTCAAGATTAACAGAGCTGAGTTGAGCGAGCAAGCAAAGGTTAACATCAAGTTAATTGCTGAAGCTATGAAGCAAATGCCGGATGCAGAATTCACCATTGGTGGTTTTGCTGACAAGGCTACTGGTACTCCAGCTATCAACCAACGTTTGTCTGAGAAACGTGCACAAGTTGTTTACGATGCCCTCGTTGCTGAAGGTGTAAATCCGAACCAGTTGACAAAGGTTGCTAACGGTGGAACAGATAATATGTTCGGTAAGAACTATCTGAACCGTGTTGTTATCATGAGAAATAAATAATCATTCATAACAAAACAATAAAAGGAGGTATCTGAAAAGATATCTCCTTTTTTATTAAATCAAAGGAAATGGCAGATAATTATTTAGAGAAACATAGAGAAGAATACGAGAAAAGAAAAGAACTCTGGCTTAAAAGCAGAAAAACGTATAAAAGATCATCAATGAAAAAGGATACAAAATCTACTATTCATTCGACAAATCAAGCAGCTTCTCAATCAAAAGACGATAAATAGTTTGATTACGCTTGACAGCAGAATAATTTGTATCTTCACCACAAATATCAACGCCAAGTATATTATTAGATTTCCATATCATCTCAATTTGTTCCAATAATTGAGCAAACGAATAATGACCCTGATCCCAGTTTGTCTGCATATATGAATCAGAAAGGACATCCAAATCAATGGACAAATATAGAGGGTAATCTCCTAATTGCTGCGACAAATCAGCCTGGAGAGTAATTCTATCTTCATATCCCGTCAACAAATCTGGATCAACGAAATCCACTCCAAACATATATACATGTCTTAAATGGGAATTTGAGTCTAGCAATGATTTTACCCAACCCCCACATGAAAGAATTCCATCAAATATTGATTTTTGCATATC
>ODAI013551193.1_pt1 | contig 14623 bp, 11 predicted proteins | sample 1539321 | NCBI WGS metagenome assembly ODAI01 (sample SAMN02144231, study PRJEB22623) | gut metagenome | biome: sheep rumen | host: Ovis aries | place: New Zealand
AGAAGAGATTGCAAGCAATTATCTATTTCCTCGCTGCCATTTCTCGTCGCTTGCGACGAATTCTTGTCAATTCATTTGCATAAAATAATTCTCTAATTACCTCCCCTTCGGTCGGTGGGTCTACGACAAATCTCTCTAATTCTTGATAATAAAAACTATAGGGCCTAAAAGTATATAATTGCCAATTTTTTTGAGAATAAAACAACAAGCCGTGCAAAGCCCCTCGAAGCAAGATTGCAGGGATTTGATTTCCTCTTTTTCGTCCATGCATCTTTCTTCCTGTTCGGGATTTTCCCCAAACGTTTAGGGAAACATCCCCGAAGCTTTAGGAATTATCCTTTTGAAACACGCAGGAAAGTCGCTATCTTTGCAACGTGAACAATAAACACGTTTCGTTTAACTTAAAAAATAGGAGATCAAGATTATGAAGAAAATGATGATTCTGGCAATGATGATGGTCATGACCGTCTCTGCCTCCGCAATGAGATACGGCGACGCAAAACGCGAAGCAATGTTTCTGAGTGAAAAAATGGCTTACGAACTCGCACTGAGCGATGCACAGTTTGCCGCAGTCTATAACATCAATCTCGACTACCTCATGGGGCTCGACAGCCGCAACGTCTTCGGCAACAGCTGGACTCGCCGCAATATGAGCCTGCGCAGGGTGCTCTCGGCGTGGCAATACGAAAAGTACATGCGTGCCAACTACTTCTATCGTCCCGCTTCGTGGCATAAGGGCGCCTGGACCTTCAGCATCTACAACCGCTACGGCCGCTACAATGTCCACAAGGCTGCTCACATCGACCACAAGGTTCACAAGCACGACAGGCACGTAGCCAGACACGACCGCAGAATTGCCCGTCGCTACTGAAGAAGCACCTGACGCGACCGATGCTCTCCATGAAGCTGAGAATACACGTTAGTTCCATAAATCCACTATATGCCTATTCCTCAAAAATAGGACCTCAGGGGGAGCCTCAACCGAGGCTTCCCCTTCTTTTGAAAACGAGGGGCCTTGCGTTAATTTAATGTTAATTTTGCTTAACAATCGCCATTTTCGGCCATTCTGCTTTTCCGCTTTCAACTTTTCTTCGTACCTTTGCACCCGCTTTCGACAAGAAAGCGCTATTTTGCTGAATTTGGAGAGATGCTCGAGTGGCTGAAGAGGCACGCCTGGAAAGCGTGTAACCGGCAAAACCGGTTCCGGGGTTCGAATCCCCGTCTCTCCGCTGAAAACCGGAAAAGCTGCCTAGGGCAGTCTGGTTTTCCCTAACGATGAAGATGGGTTCAATGCTGATGTTATTTGGCTTGAATCCTTTTTGTTTTATATAAACGCCAGAAAGAAAGATGGAGTGGAAAGAAAAGGTGCATACCGACGTTGAACTCATGGAACTGATTCAGCAGGTGGGATTTCTGCCCTTGCTGGACAGCGGCATTCGCGGTTTCTCGGCCGAGGAAATGGTCGACGACGACTGCCACTATGTAGTGTTTCCTGATGGCGGCTGGGACTGGCCGCTCTGGAAATGGAAAGGCTCTGTAGTGACCGAAGGCGGCTGCGTCTACGGCAAGTTCTTCGACAAGAAAGCCGGTTTCATCAGCAAGGCGTGGTGGCCCGACTTCTTCAACTACCGTCGCAGCCTGCAGCCCGCCCCCGCCGAAGGCAGCATCGAGGATGCCATCCTCATGACGCTGCGTGAGCAGGGAAGCCTCATCACGCGCCAGTTGCGGGCAGCCTGCGGATTCACCGGACCGAAGATGCGCAGCCGTTTCGATGCCTACGTGACTCGCCTGCAGATGGGGTGCTACATCGTGACGGAAGACTTTGTCTATCCGCGCGACAAGCACAACCGCGAATACGGCTGGGGCTGGTCGCTGCTGACCACACCCGAACAGTTGTTCGGCCGCGAAGCCTGTCTCACCGACCGCACGCCAGAGGAATCGCTCCAGCGCATGCTGAACCACCTGCGCCAGCTGCTTCCCTCAGCCACTGATGCCCAAATCATGAAAATGATCAGATAGTCACAAGAAAACGGCCTGGCCGGTGACAATCACCTACCCAAAAACTGTATGAAAATGGAATCGAACAACATTTTGAAATCCCATGCGGCCATCCTGACCGCAAACATCATTTTCGGACTCGGCGTGCCCGTCACGAAATTCCTGCTCGACGAGTGGGCCACGCCCATGACCTACATGGCCTTCCGATGCGTCGGAGCGGCGCTCATTTTCTGGGCTGTGGCCTGTTTCCTGCCGAAGGAGCGTGTCGAGCGGCGCGACCTGCTCGTGATCATGGCGGGCGGACTGCTGGGATTCGTCATCTCGCAAACCCTCACGGCGTGGGCCCTGATATTCACCACACCTGTCTACTTCTCCCTGATAGCGACCCTCACGCCCATCGCCACGATGCTCATGGCAGCGTTGTTCCTGGGCGAACACATCACAAAGCTGAAGACCGTCGGCGTTCTGCTGGCCATTGCCGGTGCTGCGCTGATGGTGGTCGTAGGATGGCAGTCTGGCACGGGCAGCAACGACTTGCTGGGCATCATCCTCGCTCTGCTGAGCGTGCTCACATGGGTGGTCTATCTGCTCATCACCCGCCGCGTGTCGCAGAAATACACCGCTGTGACCCAGATGAAGTGGATTTTCCTTGTTTCCAGCCTTGCCGTCGTGCCCTTTGCCTGGGGCGACATCAGCCAGACACGCCTCATCACCGACGTCTCCCTTTCTTCCAGCTGGCTTTGGGGGTTCACTGCCATGGCGTTCATTGTGGTCTTCGCCACCGTGCTGGGCTATTTCATGATTCCCTACGCCATGAAATACCTACGTGCAACAACCGTCAGCATCTACACCAACCTGCAACCCGTCGTCGCCTCGCTCGTGGCAATTGCCGTAGGCCAAGACCTGCTGACGTGGGACAAGCCCTTGGCCGCCATTTTGGTGCTGCTGGGGGCCTACCTCGTGACAAAGCAAACTCAACACTAAACGCCACATTAGCTGAAGAACTTCTGGATTGGAATCATGAACCGCGTGAGCGCACGTGGTCTCGGCTGGTTGTGCCAATCCAGACGGGTCAGGCATTGCGAAACATAGAGCCGCCGCTTCGCACGTGTCAAGGCCACGTAGAACTTGCGGGCGTCTTCGGCTATGCCAGTCGGATTGTCGCGATTAAAGAAACTGGGATAGCGGTCCTCGACAGCATCGAACACCACCACATTGTCAAACTCCAGTCCTTTCGCCTTATGAACGGTGGTCACGAAAATGCGGTCGTCGATGCTTCTGCTGTTGCAGAGGTCGGCCTCCTTCAGCGTGTTGATTTCCAGTATGTGGGCAGCAAGTTGCTGAACCAGCGCATGTTCTTTCTCAGCATCCACCAAGTCGGTTTCGAGATAGCGAATTACATATCTCAGTTTCTCAACCTTTTCCATCACACCCGTCTGAACCAGTTCATCGTGGAATCGCTGCAGCTCGCTCACCAGCGGTGCCACCAAGCCTGGATCGTAGAGCCGTCCAAGCGCCTCCAGATAGAACGACCGATAGCAACGGCGCAAGGCAGCGACACGCTCCTGCACACGCCGCTGGGCCATGAACTCATGCTGCGCTGAGATCACTCCCTTGGCCTGTTCGTAGCAGTAGCCTGCCAGTGAGCAGGTTGCAGCCACATCGGCATCGGCCAGGTGGCTGTTCTCTCCCTCCAGATTCAGCACCGTGAGCAGATATTTCAGCTTGTACTGCTTCAGGTCGGGCTGCAGCAGGCGAATGAGCTTCAGCGTGTCGAAAATGGGAGCATGCCCTCGCTTCAGGGCACCCGTGATGGCGGCATCGAACATGGCGTTATGCCCCAGCAGCACGCTGTCTCCCACATAGCTGAAGAAGCGCCGCAAGCCCTCTTCCTGCGCTACGAGTTCATGGTGTTTCAGTTCCTCAAGAATCGGATTGGGAATGTCGCCCAGCATCTTCGGAATCTCGCGCGTCGTAGTCATGAACACGTTGAACGCCGAGCCTTCCACTACCCTTCCCTGCCGCATGCGCACGGCTGCAATCTGCACGATTTCGTCTTCGAACACATCCAGACCGGTCGTCTCGGTGTCGAACACCACGATGTCGCGCTCTTCACAGGCCTGCACAAACTGTTCTACATAGGTACTGTCGTCGTAGCAGAGCAGGTCGCTGGGCAACATGGCGCGCTGACGCAGCGACTGCACGAAGTTGCGGGCAAAGGCATTGCTGGCCGTCACGCCAAAACCGCGCAACAGGCGCGACCAGGCAATGAAGTTATGTTCGTTGGCAAGCACATTCAGGTGGGCCGTCAGCAGTTTTATTCCTTTCGTCGAGAACAAGTCCTCGCCCGACACCTTGAAATGGGGCATCTGCATGCGTTCAAGCTCGGCGCTGACCAGGTCGGCATCGGCGTTTGAATTCACGATTACGGCCGTCGTCTCGCTGGGATGGGCTTCGGCCAGCATCTGGGCCACATGCGCCACATCATAGTATTCGGTGTCGATGGTGTTGCTGCGCAGGATGCGCAAAGCCCCGTCAGGCTTCTGCTCGCCAGGCGAGGGTTTCGCCGCGGGCAGCAGGGCCTTGTCGATGTGGAGCACGTGCTGGGCATACTCGTTGAAGACCTCCAGCAGATAGCTGGGCGAGCGATGATTCGTCGAGAGGTGATGAACCTGGCGGCCGCAGCGCTTGCGCAGCATGTCGAGCGTGCTCAGCCTGGCACCCATGAAGGAGAAGATGGCCTGTTGCTCGTCGCCGAGATACATCACCGTGAAATTCTCCGAGCCGATAACCGACGGCGAAGTTTTGTCGGTCAGCAGGTCGACGATGGCCAGCTGCAGCGGATTCAGGTCCTGCACCTCGTCGACCTGTATCCAACGGTAGCGGTGATAGCTCGTTGGCATGAAAGTTTCCTGACTGCCCGGTTCGTCGACACCCCCCAGATGATTATAGGCCATCACCAGCAGGTCCTCGAAGTCAACAAGGTTGTTTTCGCGCTTATAGCGTTCGTACTGTCGCGCAATGGTCATTTTCCTCAACAGGCGGTCAATCAGCACCTGCGTCCCCAGGTCGTAGCCCTCTGTCCGCGATGCGTCCAGATAGAAATCGGGGTGGTCGTAGATGTCGAGCACGGCGCCGATGTCGAACGTCATGCGCTGAACCTCACAAATTTTCTTCATCGACGCCACGTCGTCGGAATTGCAGCACTCTGAGTGCATTCGCAGTTCGCGCGGATGCCCCGAACGCATTTGCCTCATGAGATGGGAGAACTGTATGACCTCGAAATACTCTCGGCGCCGTTTCTGGTTTTCCATCACCTGCACCTCGTCCTCGTCCAGATAGCGGGCAACGATGCTCACGGCATCCTCGTCGTCGATGATGGAGGTTTCGGCGGGCAGGATGTTGTTCTCAAACAAGAATTTCGAGCAGAAACGATGGATGTTGCCCACATAGACCTGCTCGACGCCACTCTCCTGAATGTTCTCTCGAATGCGCTCCTGCATGCCGCGTGCCGCACGGTTGGTGAACGTCAGGCACAGCATGTCAGTCCATGCCACGCCCTCCTCTTCGTAAGCGCGCCGGATGCGCTCGGTGAGAATCTGCGTCTTGCCACATCCCGGTGGAGCCAGCACCAAGTGGTAACCACCTTCAGCCTCAATCACCCTCCGCTGACTTTCGTCGGGCTGGAAACTTGCTTCCTTCATCATTCTCTTTGGTGAAATTCAACCTTTTCTTGCAACTGTTGAGTTACTGATTTATAATATGTAATTCAATTGCAAAAATACAAAATTTATTCCATATATGGTTCAAATAATCCGAAAAAAAAGGAAAACATGCGGGTTTTCCCATGCTCTTCCAGATTCTGACACGCATTCATGCGTATGCGGATGACAGCTAGAAAAAGCAAGTCCACTTACAATTTGAAACCACTCCGAAACGAGAAAAATCCAGGCTCATTTAGGCCTTCGTAGCCAGCAAGTCCAAATTTTATGCGAAAAACGGCCAAAATGGACCGTTTTCGTAACGACCTGATTTACAATTGCTTGCGCAAAAACAGACAGCAAACAGCATGCTTCCGACTTGTAAAAGCATTGCTTTTATCGGATAAAAGCATTGCTTTTACTCGATAAAAGGCATGCTTTTGACCAATAAAAGGCATGCTTTTGAGCGTCAAAAACAGCAAAAAATGATGAAAAAACACCATTTTGGCGTCTCCTGACGTTGTTTCGAGTTAAAAATTTGGCTGAATTTGGCGTTCTCGTTTTCTAGATTGAATTTTTCAAAAGTAAAGAAAAAATCACGAAAAATCAATCCGGAACGTCATTTTCCGAAAAACTGCTTTCAATCTGAAAAGGAGACCCAGAAATTCTTAGGGTTTCCTAGAAATGCCTAGAAATACCTAGAAGTGCCTAGAAATGCCTAGAAATGCCTAGAACTTCAAGAACATCCCAGAAAATCAGGAAGTTCTTGAAGCCCAAGAAGCTCCTAGGAATTCTTCTTGTAGCTGGCGACTGCCCAAGTGCCCATGACGGAGGCAAAGCCCAGAAGAGCCAGCACCTGATGGGCAACGCTGGCGAAGCCTCCACCACGAACGAAGACGGTGCGGATGGCGTCGATGAAATAGTGCATGGGGTTGACGTAAGTGGTCAGGTACGACCAGTCGGGCATGGAGCGCGTCGGCGTGAAGAGCCCGCTGAGCAGCATCAGGCAGACGACGAAGAACCACATCACGAAGATGGCCTGCTGCAGGGTGTCGCTGTAGTTGCTGATGAGCAGGCCGAACGACGAGAAGAACAGGGCGAGCAGCATGGCGAGCACGTAGACGAGCCACAGAGGTCCCTGGCAGGTGATGCCATAGACGGCCCAGGCCAGCAACAGACAGACGGTGATGATGAAGAGGGCAATGAGCCAGTAGGGAATGAGCTTGGCCAGGATGAACGCCCACTTCGAAACAGGTGTGACGTTGATTTGCTCGATGGTGCCGGTTTCCTTCTCGCCCACAATGTTCAAGGCGGGCAGGAATCCACACATGAGCATCATGACGATGGCTAGCAGGGCGGGAATCATGAACACCTTGTAGTTGAGGTGCTTGTTGTAGAGGAAAAGGGTTGAAACCTTCGACTGCAGGGTTTCGACGTCGGGACTGAAATGGCTGGTGACAATCTGGGAGAGGTAGCTGCTGCCGATGCCGCCCTTCGTGCCGTTGACGGCATTGGCTGCAATGAGCACCTGAGGTGATGCCACTGCGTCACGATTCGAGGGGTTCATGGCGGCTGCATGGCGGCTCAGGGAGAGGTCGCGGCTGAAGTTCTGGGGAATGACCAGCAGGATGTCGGTGCGGCTTTTCTCGATTTCCTTCAGTGCGGCGACATACGACGGTTGCTGGCCGCTGAACAGGAAATAGCGGTTCTGGGCGATGCTGTTGACAAGCTGCCGACTCTGGGTGGAGCGGTCGTTGTCGACGATGCTGACACGAATGTTCTTCACCTCCTGATTCATCACCCAGGGCATCACACACATGATCATGATGGGGAACACGAGAATGAGCCTGGGCAGGAAGGCATTGCGACGAATCTGCAGAAACTCCTTTTGGATGAGGTATCTAATCATTGACGAATTGAAGGATTTACAAATTTACGGATTGACAAATTTACGGATTGACGAATTATCAATTTTCAATTTTCAATTTTCAATTTCGCGAAGCGGCGGCCTACTCCAATCGCGTCTTGAACTTGGCGAGCGAGACTACCAGCACCAGAAGGGTCATGCCTGAGAGAATAGTCACCTCGCGCATGACATCGCCAATGCCCACACCCATGATCATGAGCTTGCGCATGGCCTCGATGTAGTAGCGCGGAGGAACGATTGCCGAGAGCCATTGCAGGACGGTGGGCATCGACTCGATGGGGAACAACATGCCCGAGAGCATCACAATGGGAACGAGCAGCACCATCGCAGAAAGCAGCAGCGCCATGAGCTGGCTGTTGGCGATGTTGGAGATGAGCAGGCCGAGCGAGAGCGCCAGCAGGATGTAGATGCCGCTGACGAAGAAAATCCAGACCACGGAACCCGCCAGCGGAACCTCCAGCACGTAGCGGGCCATGAGCAGGATGGTGACGAGAATGACAAAAGCCAACAGCAAATAGGGTATGGCCTTGGCAACGATGATCATCAGCGGGCGCACGGGCGACACGAGCAACACCTCCATCGTGCCTTTCTCCTTCTCGCGCACGATTGAGACGGACGTCATCATGGCACAAATCAGCATGAGGAGCATGCCCATGATGGCAGGCACGAAGTTATAGGCCGACTTCATCTGTGGGTTGTAGAGCATGCGAAGATTGACGAGAGACGACTGACGATTCACGATTGTCTGCTGGGCATAGCTGGTCCACTGCTGAGCCATGTTCGGGTCGGAGGCGTCGACAAGGAACTGCAGGCCACTCTGCTTCGACGCAAAGTCGTTGCCGAAGACCACAGCCAGGTCGGCCCGCTGGTTTCGGATGAGCTGTTCGGCCTCACGACTGGTGGGCACAGTTGCGGTAACGACAAAATAGTCTGAAGCAGCAAGGCGGTCGACGGCTGCTTGCGTGAGATGGTCCATCTGGGAGGTGACGACCACCACGCGCACGTTTCTCACGTCGTTGGTGATGGCAAAGCCGAAGAGCAGCATCAGCACGATGGGCATGCCGAAAAGAATGAGCATCGTGCGGCGGTCGCGCAGAATGTGGCGCGCTTCCTTGGTGACGAAGGAGAGGAAGGGCCTACCCAAGCCCCATCCCGAGCAGAGTTCGCCTCCCCGTAGCCTTCCCCAAAGGGAGGGATGTTTGATTACCTTTATATTATGATTGTCATTCATTTCTATCTTTTATATAGTCAACTATTTCAACTTTCGGAAGTTAATAAAGTTAATGAAGTTAAAGAAGTTAAAGGACCAGTCAACTATCAGAATTACTATCTAAACATCCCTCCCTTTGGGAGGGCTTGGGTGGGCCTATTCCCCTCGCGTTGCCTGTCGGGCCAGATAGGTGAAGACGTGGTCCATGTCGGGCTGCCGGTAGCGCTGCTTCAGTTCGTCGGGGGTACCGAGGGCGCTGATTTTTCCGTCGACCATGATGGATATGCGGTCGCAATACTCGGCCTCGTCCATGTAGTGAGTGGTGACGAAAACGGTGATGCCGCGATGGGCCGCGTCATAGATGAGTTCCCAGAACTGGCGACGTGTGGCTGGGTCAACGCCGCCCGTGGGCTCGTCGAGGAACACCACGCCGGGCTCATGGAAAATGCTGACCGAGAAGGCCAGCTTCTGCTTCCATCCCAAGGGGAGCGACGACACGAGGTCGTGCTTGTGCTCAGCAAAGTCGAGTCGCTCTAGCAACTCGTCGGTCTTGCGGGCAATTTCCTTGGCCTTCATGCCGTATATGCCGGCAAAAAGGCGAATGTTCTCGGCCACGGTCAGGTCTTCGTAGAGCGAGAATTTCTGCGACATGTAGCCAATGTGCTTCTTGATTTCCTCGTGCTGAGTGCGGATATCGAAACCCACTACGCGGCCTGTTCCGCTGGTGGGTTGGTTCAGACCCGTGAGCATGTGCATGGCCGTTGTCTTGCCTGCTCCGTTCGCACCGAGGAATCCGAAAATCTCACCGCGTTTCACGTTGAAGCTGATATCGTCGACCGCACGGAACGAACCGAAGGCCTTCACCAGGTGCTCCACCTCGATGACGTTCTCATCCTTAAGTTCGGAAAGGCTATCGTGCTCGATGCCGGGAGGATTGAAAATGTCCCTGAACCGGTCGAGGATGACCTCAGGCGTGTCGATGCCGCGCAGCTGGCCATGGTCGAGGAAGGCGACACGCTCGCAGCGGCGCACCTCGTCGAGATAGGGCGTGGATGCCACAATCGTGATCTTCCGCTCCTTCAGCATCGCGAGCATTTCCCACAACTCCTTGCGGCTGACAGGGTCGACACCTGTCGTCGGCTCGTCGAGAAACAGTACGCTGGGACTATGCACCAACGCGCACGAGAGGGCCAGCTTCTGCTTCATGCCACCTGAGAGGGCGCCAGCCTTGCGATTGCTGAAGCGTTCAATCTGGGAATAGATGGCCTTGATGGAGTCGTAGCCTTCGTCGACGGTAGTTCCGAAGAGGGTGGCGAAAAACTCCAGGTTCTCCCGAACGGTCAGGTCCTGATAGAGCGAGAACCGACCGGGCATGTAGCCCACGCGACGCCGAATGGCCTTCATCTGCCGCACAGTGTCGAAGCCATCCACCAGAGCCGTTCCCCCATCGGGCAACAGCAATGTGCAGAGGATGCGAAACATCGTGGTCTTGCCGGCTCCGTCGGGACCAATCAGCCCAAACACTTCGCCCTGACCGACGGAGAACGACACGTCGTTCAGCGCCTTCACCCGACCGTAGCTCTTCGAGATATTTTTGACCTCAATCGCGTTCATGGCTCTCAACTCTAAGCTCCCAACTCGAACTTCACTTCTCCGTACATGCCAATCTTGGCATAGCCGTCGTTCTTGATGGCAATCTTCACGGCGTAGACCAAGTCAGCGCGCTCGTTATCGGTAAGGATGGTCTTGGGCGTAAACTCCGAACGGCTGCTGATCCAGCTGACCGTGCCCTCATACTCCTTTTTCTGGCCGTCGCCGTAATCAGCAAACACCCGGACCTTTTGCCCCACCTTGACGCTCTGCAACTGGGCAGAAGTGACATAGGCCCGGATGAACATGTGCTCTGTGTCAGCCAGTTTCAGCAAAGGCTTACCAGTCGTGACAAACTCGCCCTGCTCGACATACTTCTCCAGAACGGTTCCGCCAATGGGTGAAACCACATGACACCGCCTGAGCTGGTCGCGCAGTTGGCTCACCTGCACGTCGGTGGCAGCCATTTGCGAGTTGAGAGTCGAGAGCTGGGTGTTGAGCGAGGAAACCTGTGCGTCGAGTTGCCGCTGAAGCACCTGCACTTGCGAAGTAGCGTCGTCGAGCATTTTGCTGGGTGCAGCCCCGTCGGCCACGAGTTCCTTGTAGCGGCGCTGCTCTTGTTGAGCTTTCGCGAGTTGCTGACGCGTGGCGGCAATCTGCTTCTGCATGTCGGGTTTCTGACTCTGATAGACCTGCTTTGCAGCTCCCAGCTGCTTCATTTTCAGCCAGACCTGCGTGGTGTCGACCAGTCCGATTTCCTGCCCTTGCACGAGTTTGTCGCCCTCGCTGACGCCAAAGACAAGCAAGGCACCACTCTGCTCGGCAAAGACTGTCGTCTCGGTGGCTTCAAATGTGCCCGTTGCGTCGTACTCCTTCGTCTTGTTGTCGCAAGCAGTCAGCAGCAATGCCATTGCTACGAAAAAACCAAATGAAATAATTCTACGTTCCATATTTTTCTTTAATTACTTTTTGGGGGAATTCTCAATTGTTCACCGTATTCTTCAGTTCAAAGATTTCTTTCAGTATTTCGATTTCATGAATCGACTGCTGAACCCTCGCCGCATTCTCAGCATTAATTTCGCGCAGCAGGTCGTTCACGTCGATGATGCCGTGACGAAGCTTCGACTCGGCAGCCTTGCGCACCTGCGAGCGCAGCCTGATGATTTCCTCATCGGCCTCCATCAGCTTCTGGTAGCGGCTGATGCTCTCGCTCTGCTGTATCTGCTCCAGGTTGTTGTTGAACAGAAATACTTCTCGACTATTCTCAGCCGACTGCCGCAAGAGGTTCAGCTTGGCCTTGTCGTTCTTTCGCGTGTAGAGTGCTCCGATGTTCCATTGCAGTCGGGCACCGACGATTCCGTTCAGCGACCACTGACGATGCATCATGTCCTCAAACATGTTCAGGCCAGGATAGCCGTAGAAACCCTGAGCAAACACGCCCAAACGCGGCAACAGGGCCGAGTTGAGAGCCTTCTCCTGAGCCTCAACCAATCGCAGTTGGGCATCGACCAACCGCAGTTCTGGCCGTTGGTTACCTGTCTGTTGCACCGCAGTGGCGGAAGGCTTGGAGGGTTCCTTTACCTCAATGCCGCAGAACACGCTGAGCATTCTGGCAACAGCCTGACGCTGGGTTTCGAGATTGGTGAGCTGCTGCACCACATTCATGCGCTCGGCCTTCACGTTCAGAAAGTCGCTTTCAGCAGCCGTTCCGCCTTTTAGCATTGTCGAGAGTTTCTTCTCGTTGGCTTCGAGCAGTTCCTGCAGGTCGCGGTTCAACCGTATTTGGTCGTCGAGCAGCAGCAGCGAAAAGTACATTTCATTGACGTGGTGGCGGACATTATACATATTTACCTCGTTCTGTGCCAACTCGACGTTGCCCCGCTCTCGGGCAACCTCTTTCTGGTTTCTGATGGCACCACCGTCGTAGATGGTCTGCTGCACGTCAATGCCCACCCGATACTGGTCCTTTCTCAGTCCCTTCATGTCGATGCCCATTTGCTGATACACCGTCTGAATCTGCTCAGGAAATGCCGTGACGTCGCTCTGGAGAATAGCCTGTGCTGATGCCGAAACCTGCGGCAGCCAGCCCTTCTCGATGTTCTGCACGTTCAGTTCGGTGGTTTGCCTGATGAGATCCATCTGCTGGATGAGCGGATAGTTCCTTTCTGCTGCCTGCTGGCACTCCTCCAACGTCTGACCACTCACACCCGTGAAGGCAACTACTGATAGCAACAAACTCAAAAATTTTCTCATTTCGAACAACAATTTTGCTTTTTCTGCTGCAAAATTACTACATTTCTGCAATTGCCTCGCTATCCATTGGCACTAAATAATGTTCTTTTTGTACGATTTACATGCAAATAGTGCAAATAATCAACGTTTTTTATTATCTTTGCGTCGAAATAATAAAACAAATAGTATGAATAGACAACCCAAACTGATGAACTTCTCGAGGATGCGCGACATCTTTGAGCCCCACCAGTCGAACATTCGTGAACACGTTTTCATGAACAAGGAACTGGCCATCCTGCGCGGAACCCCGCAGGTGTTCAGACTTATCATTCAGCAGAAGCCGCCGTTCCTGATCGACGACCACCGGCTGGGCATTATCAAAAGGGGCCAACTGCGTGTCAATTTCAACCTTGTGGAGAAAAGCCTCACAGCCGGCACACTGGTCTTCGTTGGGCCAGGAACCATCATCAGCCCCGTGAGTTTCTCACCCGATCTTGAAATCATAGGATTCGGACTCTCACAGGAGTTCCCCATGCCCTTTCCGCCCGGACAGTTGCCGACAGCCTTCAACGGCACCCAGCGCGACTTCCAGCTGCCTGCATCAGAGGCCGAAATCGAGACTGCCAGCCGCATCATCGAGACCCTTTGGCAAGTGGTCCACCAGAAAGACTACAACCGGCAGACCGTGAGCAGCCTCGTTGCAGCGCAGATGCACCACTACGACGGACTTTTCCGCCAACACTACGACCGCATGCGGACGTCGATGACGCGTGAGCAGACCATTTTCGACAGGTTCATCTACCTCGTCAACCAGAATGCCACCCGCGAGCACCGCATCAACTTCTATGCTGAGCGCATGTGCCTCTCCGAACGCTACCTGGGCACGGTTGTCCGTCAGGCCAGCGGCATCACGGCGAAAGAATGGATTGACCGAGCGCTCATCATGCGAATAAAGGTTGACCTGCGCCACACCGAGAAGAGTGCAGCCCAGATTGCAGACGAAATGAATTTCCCCAATCCGTCGTTCTTCAGCAAGTATTTCAAACGAATGACAGGCCTCACGCCCCAGGCCTATCGGGAGGGGAAATAACTAATTATTGGTGTCCGGTAAAAATGAAATAACCAATAGGAAAAGACGTCTGCCCACCTGAATCATTTCACTTTTCAACCCTCCATCCTCCTTAGCTGGCAAGTGAGCAGACGGCCCTGCTCGTCGCGCAGATGCATGCCGTTTCCGCGACAATAGCGCCACATGTCGCAATCCCGGCATTCGTCTTTCTTCATCCATTCCCGATTGCGATAGAGCCCAAACTGATGTTCCCAGACATCCATGAAGTCGTCCCGATAGATGTTGCCCTGCACATAGTCGGATCGGATGCTGGCACAGGCCGAAATGCTTCCATCGACCAACACCGAGCCCACCAGCACGCCCGCACGGCAGAAGTAGAAGCCGTCGCGGACGTCGCCCTCATAGGCTCCGAGAAATCCCTCGCAGCCATAACTGGCCTTGATGATTCCCTCGCGACGCGTGTCGCGGATGAACGCCATCAGCCCGCGCAGATGTTCGTTGGAGAGTTGCAGCTGGGAATCGCTGGCCGCACGGCCCACGGGAAACACCGTGAACAGTCGCCACGCACGCACGCCTTTATTAATAAGGTATTCGCGAAGGGCAGCCAATTCCTCATAATTATGTTCCGTCACACAGGTCACCACGTCGAATTGGAAGTAAGGAAAACCCGTGACACCTGCCAGCAGACTGATGGCCCTGTCGACGCGGTCGAAACTCAACTCGTGGCCGCGCATCCAGTTGTGATTCTCGCGCAGTCCGTCAATGCTGATGGTCATCGCGTGCATGCCTGCCTGGAGCAATGCCTGCAGCTTCTCGGCCGTGAGGGCGAGTCCGTTGCTCACCATGCCCCATGGGAAACCCCGCCCGTAGATGCCGCGTCCGCACTCCACGATGTC
>ODAI011675011.1_pt1 | contig 14622 bp, 8 predicted proteins | sample 1539321 | NCBI WGS metagenome assembly ODAI01 (sample SAMN02144231, study PRJEB22623) | gut metagenome | biome: sheep rumen | host: Ovis aries | place: New Zealand
CTGTTTTTTCTGATAATGCGCGAGGACGTGTGGCGTCTGTCACCTTCTCCGCCTTCTTTTCCGCGGCAGGAGCAGGGACAGTTTTCCCCCTGTCCTTTCCCGGAGCCTGGGACACGGCGCGGGCGTCTGCGCCCTCCTGCCCTTCAGTATCCGGATCGGGCTCCTTTGCTCCGGACAAAGTCCGCAGAGTCCGGCTGCCAGGCATGTATTCGATTCCGCAGATCCCCTCGGGAATCTGACGGACGATCTCCGTCGCAGAGTCCAGCCTCTCCTGAAGCCGGTCGGCGTTCAGCTGGAAGCCTGTCGTCTCCTGAAAGACACAATAAAAGACGGTGCCGCCGTTGGCCTGATAGGCCGGCGCCCCCTTCATCCTGTAATAAAAGCTGTTTCCGTCGCGGCGGTAAAAACGCATATTGGCGGCAATACTGCCCCCGTTTTTACGCGCGCGGGCGATCTCTTCATGAATCCGGTCCCTGTCTTCTTCCGAAGTCATAAAAAAGGGATTCCGCCGGATCGCTTTCGCGAATTCCTCCTGCCTGTACCTGAGCCTGTGGGCGAAATAATCGTTATAATAAATCGCCTCCTCGCGGCGTCCGTCCAGACATGCGAGAATCATGACACCACAAGGAAGATTCGTGACAAAGTCACGGATCTGCTCAGTAGAGTCACGCTCGGATTTTTTTGAAAAATGTAAAAAAGTGATCTCAAGCCGCTTGCTTCTCCGGCAGATTGCCATGGAACACCGCAGATAGAGTGGCCTTTCGTCCTCCCTGGATATGAGATTGATCTCGTATGCCACCGTCATTATATTATCCGCGCTCGGAGAGCTCTTGATCGAAACCAGATCCACATATCTGGCTTCTTCCGCTGCCGCGATCTGTTTCCTCAGAAATTTGAGCACTGCCCCTTCCGAGAGAAAATGATGCATGCTCTCCGGTGTGATCCACACCAGATCTCCCGCCAGCATTGCCTTACAGGCATCAGCGTCCCTCTGATCAAATAATCTATTTAAAAAATCTTTTCCAAAATCTATAGGTGTCTGCATATGACCATTATAGCAGAACCCTCTTTATTTTTCGCCCCTTATGATTTCATTTTTGTAACACCCCTTATCCGATGGTTACAGTTCAGGCGCTCCAGGAATCAGGTGGGCCTGAACTGTAACATCCGATGTTACTAGGGCTTATGACCTTTGCACTATATCATCCGGGGAGATACTTTTTTTCGCTCTGATTATATTATACTTGAGGATATAATCCCGCGTTCGCAAACATAAAATGACTCCATGCCAAGACTTAATTATGCAGTACTACGAAAGAATCCGGAAACTCCGTGAATGTAACAGCCTCTCCAAAAGAGCCGTCGCCTGTAAACTGAACATTTCTGTAAACACTTATCGGGACTATGAGTCGAACCGCCGGCGCGCTCCTGTAGGTGTGATCATCAGCCTGGCCAGGCTTTATGACTGCAGTGTCAACTACATCACCGGATCCAGCGACATCTACGGCTCATTTCCCGAGGCATGACGGTGGCGTCAACTGCATGGCCGGATCCGGCGACATCTACGGCTCATTTCCCGAGGCAGATTTCCCGAGGCATGACCCGGCTTTTTCCTCATTCGATTGCAATTCCGTTCTCTTCTTGTTAAGATGTAGTATCCTGCAGGCTTTGCAAAGGGCCTGTAAATCTGACGGAGGCATTTAAAACTCGCAGTAAAATGATTAAAATCGTATGTGTCGGGAAGATGAAAGACAAGGCGCTTGTATCGCTGGCATCAGAATACACAAAACGGATCTCTCCTTTTTCCAAAGTGGAGATCCTGGAGGTCAAGGACGAATCAAACATTCACGCTGAGCGGGAGGCTGAGTCAGAGCGCATCAAGGATATAGAGGCGGAACGGGTTCTCGCCAAACTGCGCAGCACCGACCTGGTAGTTCTCCTGGACCTGCACGGCAGGATGTGGAACAGCGAGGATTTCGCCCGCAGGCTCGGTGACTGGCAGCAGAAATCCGGCCAAAGGGGCGGAGATCTTGTCTTTGTGATCGCCGGATCTCTGGGGCCGGGGGCGTCGCTGACAGCCCGTGCCGACGAGCGCTGGAAGCTTTCCGACCTCACTTTCACCCATCTGCTCACACGAGTGCTCATTCTGGAACAGATTTACCGGGGATTTATGATTCTGAACGGCAGAACCTATCACAAATGAACGCCATTTGAAATCACTTTGGAAACTGCTTTGAAATTGCTTTAAAATCATGAAATCATTTTGATCACTTTGATAACAAAGATGACAAAAATGGCAAATGCTGTTTTTTGAGACAGCCCGTGTCCGCCGCAGGGCGGAGCAATATATCAGGCAGGCCATGTCATAGGACACAAAGCGGGACAGCCCTGGGTCGCTGTCCTGCCACTACACAGGAGGAAACTCATGAATATTCGAGAAGAAGCCAGGAAAATGAAACTCGACGCCCCCGTGCTGGCCGCGTCATCAAACGAGGCCCGGAATGCCGCGCTCAGCGCCATCGCCGACGCGCTCATCTCCAGAAAAGATGAAATCTTTGCCGCCAATGCGGAAGACTGCAGGGCAGCGGAGGAAAACGGGATCGCCCCCGCCGTCATGAAGAGGCTTCTTTTCAATGAGGCCAAGCTCTCCGATGTCTGCAAGGGAATCCAGCAGCTGATGTCTCTTCCCGACCCGATCGGCCGCAGGCTCCTGCGCAGAGAACTCGATTCGGATCTGGTTCTGGAGCGCGTCAGCGTTCCGATCGGAGTCATCGGCGTAATCTTCGAGGCGCGCCCTGACGCCATGGTCCAGATATCGACTCTCTGCCTCAAGAGCGGCAACTGCGCCATCCTCAAAGGCGGCAAAGAAACAGCCAGAACCAACAGGGTTCTTTTTTCCATCATTCATGACGCCGCTGTGAGCGCAGGTCTTCCCGCCACCTGCCTGCTGCAGGCTGAACTGCACAATGAGATCGATGAGCTTCTGCAGTGTGAAAAAGACGTAGACCTTCTGATTCCCAGAGGCTCCAACCAGTTTGTTCAGTATATCATGAACAACACCAAAATTCCTGTCATGGGCCACGCCGACGGTATCTGCCATATCTACGTGGACAAGGACGTTGATGAATCGATGGCCGTCGATGTCATCATCGATGCCAAGACACAGTACACCGCTGCCTGCAACGCGGTCGAGACTATTCTGGTGCATCGGGACATCGCCCCTGTTTTCCTGCCCAAACTCGCCGAGGCACTGAACCGTGCCGGTGTGAAGCTTCGGGGCACTCAGGAGGCGGAGGATCTGATCGCCCGCAATTCCGATACAGCTGCCCTCGCCTCTATAGTAGAGATCATGGGGGAAGATGATTTCCGCACAGAATATCTGGATCTCATCATTTCCCTGAAGGTAGTCAGGGACATAGAAGAAGCGATCGAGCACATCAATCGCTTCGGCTCCCACCATACGGATTCCATCCTGACCCGGGACGACGCTGCGGCTGACCGCTTCCTGCAGATGGTGGACTCCGCAGGCGTCTACCGCAACTGTTCCACCCGCTTCGCGGACGGTTTCCGCTATGGCTTCGGGGCCGAAGTGGGCATCAGCACCAGCAAGCTGCATGCACGCGGTCCTGTAGGTCTGGAGGGCCTTGTGACTTACAAGTATCTCCTGCGCGGAAACGGCCAGATCGTCGGTGATTACGCCAGCGGCCGCAGTTCCTTCCACTTCAAGGATCTGGACTGATCCACACAGCACTCTCAGTCGAGACACACACAAATCCCGGCTGAGCCACACAGAAATCCCGGCTGAGTCTCGCGGCAGTCACGATTGAGCCTCGCGGCAGTCCCGATTGAGCCTTGCGGCAGTCACGATTGAGCCTTGCGGCAGTCCCGATTGAGCCTCGCGACAGTCCTGATTGAGCCAGGCCCCGGTCCCTTTATATGATCAAAAACAGAGCAGAGGCGGCCTCGCTGCCCTCTGCTCTGTTTTTATTTTTGGGCTTTCAGGACTCGCAAGCGAGTCCTGAAAGCTCAGTCTGTCAAATATTGCCATGTATTTCCTGATACCTGTATACAAGTTTATTGACAAAAACATAGTACAGCGCTATATTGTTTACTATTGATTTAAAAAGCAAATACTTATTGCTGTTTTTCCCGTCAGTAACAAATCTTATCATCTATTTTGCGGAACAAGGGCGTTCGGATATCTACCGGGCGCATTTTTACGGCCTTTATTTTTTACCGCGTTGAAGCATTAAACGGGCAAAGTAAGAAGCTTTACCCGGGCAAGGCAGGAAGTCTTAAAAAAGTCAGAGCAAAGAGAAGGATAATACGTCACTGCGGATTTTCAGTACAGAAATGTAAGTGTTTGGAAAAGGAGGAGGAAGGAGTATGTCAGGATTCATTACAGCAGGCAGCCACATACCTGCACTCACCGCTGTTGAAAAGATCACCAGTGTCAACAGTGCCGTAAACGGGTTTGTGTGGGGACTTCCCATGCTGGTCCTTCTGGTGGGCACCGGCATTCTGATGACGTGTCTGACGAGGTTTTTCCAGATCACCCATATCAGACACTGGTTTTCCAAGACGATCGGAGCAGTCTTCACAGACCGCCACGTCACTGCGCACACAGGTAAAGAAGACAAGTCCATCAGTCAGTTCCAGAGCCTGTGCACCGCTCTGGCGGCGACCATCGGAACCGGTAATATCGCAGGTGTCGCTGCGGCTATCGTCTCTGGTGGCCCCGGCGCGATTTTCTGGATGTGGCTGGTTTCTTTCTTCGGAATGATGACCAACTTCTCAGAAAATGTTCTGGGCATCTATTACCGCCGCAAAAATGAAGTAGGCGAGTGGTGCGGCGGAGCCATGTACTATCTGCACGACGGACTCGGTGCCAAAAAGGGCTGCGCCGGGATCGGCGCTTTTCTGGCCATACTCTTCAGCGTCTTCTGTACGCTTGCCTCCTTCGGCATCGGAAACATGAGCCAGGTCAACACCATCAGCGCCAACCTGAATCAGGTTTTCAGCATCCCGACCTACATCTCCGGAATCATTCTGATGATCCTGGCTGCACTGGTCATTATCGGCGGTATCAAGAGAATCGCCGCCGTCACTGAGAAGCTCGTTCCCTTTATGGCCGTGGCTTATGTCATCGGCGCTCTCATCGTCGTGATCGCCAATTTCGGACAGATGGGCGCAGTCATTGCCTCTATCTTCCGCGGCGCCTTCGCCCTGAAATCAGTCGGCGGCGGCATCACCGGCTACGGTGTCCGTCTGGCTGTGACCTGGGGTATGAAGCGAGGCGTATTCTCCAATGAGGCAGGTCTCGGTTCCTCCGTCATGGTCCATTCCGCCTCCAATATCCGCGAACCTGTCATGCAGGGCATGTGGGGCATTTTTGAAGTTTTCGCGGATACCATCGTCGTATGTTCCCTCACCGCGTTCGCGATCCTGTCCAGCGGTGTCGTCGACCTCAACACAGGAGAAATGATCTCCGATTCCGCCAGCACGGCACTTGTCTCCGAGGCTTTCTCCACAGTGTTCGGTAAGGCAGGCAGCGGCTTTATAGCACTGGCCATCCTTCTCTTCGCCTTTTCGACCGTTCTGGGCTGGAGCCAGTACGGCATGCGTGGATTCGAGTACCTCTTCGGCACCAGGTCGACCATTATCTACCGCGCTGTCTTTGTGCTCTTTATTTTCATCGGTTCCACCATGAACCTGCAGCTGGCCTGGGATCTGTCGGATACCTTCAACGGCCTGATGGCTATTCCCAACCTGATCGGCGTCCTTGCCTGCAGCGGAACCGTCTTCGCCGTGACCAGAAACTACGTGGAACGCGCTATCCTCGGCAAAGACATCACTCCTATGTACTCCGCACTGGACCACGTCCAGGAAATGCATGAGAGAGAGCTCAGCGGCGTAAAAGAAATCGTGACGGAATGATGATACTTTAAAGCGATAAACCATGAAACAGGATACTGTTTCATAAAAAACTGCTTCGTAAAAAGCCGTTGCATAAAAGGCTGTTTCGAAAAAAGCTGTTGCATAAAAGGCTGTTTCGAAAAAAGCTGTTGCATAAAATGTCTTTCAAAAAAACATCACCCTATAAAAAAGACATCATCCCATAAAAGCATTGTCTTATGCCGACGGAAGAGCGGCAGGTCTTTCAGGGCCTGCCCGCCACCCGGCAAAGACGTCATTTTTTAAGAGGCAGATCTTCTGTCTCTTTTTTTATACCACGGTCTGTGTGATGTATTTATCCTCTCCAAAAAATTCGAAGAAAGTGTTCTGTAACACCTGCGGCAGGTGCGGCACGCGATAAAATATGGTCTTCGAATAATGGAGCAGCCGGATAAACATGCTCTTCGATAGAAAAAGCTCCTGGAAAAACCTCTCTTTGAAATAAAAAATAATTTAAATTCTATTTCTTTGAATGGAAAAAGCGTCGTAGACAACAAAAAATGTGTTAAAATATGGGACGTAATTGTTTTAAAGCCGTTCTGTACGGCTTGAAAGGGTATCTGCGCCGAAGCAGGTCAGTATGCACTGCTTCTTACATGTGCGTCCGCCGGCTTTCCCGTGAACATGGGAACAGGGTGGAGGCGGTTCTGCCGACGTCTGACCCTGCCTGCCCGCGCCCGCTGCAAGGCGGAAAACTGCATCGCCCGGGCTGTGTCACAAATAGGGTAGAGGCGGCCACGCCGCCCTCTACCCTCCGACCGGCCCGTGTCCGCCGCAAGGCGGAAAACACATTACACGGGCCGTGTCATAAAAAAGGCACCGGCCAGTCTGCCGGCGCGCGCTGCCCGTTAACAGACAACAGGGGAAATAGAGTATGGACTATATTTTGGAAATGAAGGACATCAGCAAAACATTTCCGGGTGTAAAGGCGCTGGATCACGTTCAGCTGCAAGTTCGCCCCGGGGAAGTACATGCGCTGATGGGAGAAAACGGCGCAGGTAAATCGACGCTGATGAAGATCCTGATGGGAATCTATACGAAAGATGAGGGCGGGGAGATCCTCTTCAACGGACAGCCCTATCACGTATCAAATCCCAAGGAAGCAATGGACAAGGGCGTGGCCATGATCCACCAGGAACTGAACCCGATCCTGGATATGCCTGTCTACGAGAACATCTTCGTCGGACGCGAGCTGCGCAAAAACGGGCTGGTCGACAAAAAAGCGGAGATCGAGGAGTCAAAGCGCCTGATCGCCGAGTGCGGACTGCATGTCTCTCCGATGGAACTTCTGCGGAATCTGACAGTCGCGCAGTGCCAGCTGATTGAGATCATCAAGGCTATCTCGGTCAACGCCAAGGTCATCATCATGGATGAGCCGACCGCCGCCATTACGGACAGGGAAGTCGAGCTCCTCTTCGGACATATCCGCCGGCTGAAGGAACAGGGTGTCGCGATTATTTATATTTCTCACCGCATGGATGAGATTTTCGCTATCTGCGACCGGATCAGCGTCTACCGCGACGGGACCTATGTCGGATCCGGCTATACAAAGGATCTGGATGAGCCGCAGCTGATCAAGATGATGGTCGGCCGCGAGATCACGGACGTGTTCCCCAAGGCAGAGGCCGAGATCGGCGAGGTCGTCTTCGAGGCCAAAAATATCGTCCGTGCGGACAACAAGGTCAAGGGCGTCAGCATCTCGGTTCGCAAGGGCGAGATTCTGGGCATCGGAGGACTTGTAGGCGCCGGACGAAGCGAGCTTGTGGAAGGTATTTTCGGAATGCACAAGCTCTCGCAGGGAGAGATTTACGTCAAGGGCAAAAAAGTCCAGGTCCACTCCCCTGCGGACATCATTAAAGAGGGTGTTGCCCTGGTAACAGAGGACCGCAAGGTCACAGGCCTGAACCTGCGCGGCACGGTCAATGACAATATAGCCATGGTAGCCATCAAAAAACTGCTTGAAAACGGTCTCTACAGCAAGAACAAGGCCAGAAAGGCTTCACAGGAATATATTGAAAAACTGAAGATCAAGACTCCTTCCGGGGACCAGATCGTCGGCAACCTCTCCGGCGGCAATCAGCAGAAAGTCGTCATCGGCAAGTGGCTCCTGAACGATCCGGACATTATCATCCTGGATGAGCCCACCAGAGGCATCGACGTAGGCGCCAAGCGCGACATCTACCTGCTGATCGGCAGGCTGGTCCAGCAGGGCAAGGCAGTCATCATGATTTCTTCGGAAATCCCGGAACTCATGGGCGTCTGCGACAGGATCGCAGTCATGTCCGAGGGAAATCTCTCCGGTGAGCTCACTCGTGAGCAGTTCTCACAGGAAGAAATCATGACACTGGCCTCAAAGATTGAAGTCTGATCAATCACCACATAAACGGAAGGAGCAACTCATGAAACAGGATGAGCTGAAAAAAAACAATACTCTGAAATCGCTGATCAGCGAATATTTTATCTTCGTCATTTTCATCGTGATCGTCATCGGCCTGACGATCCTCAAACCCAGTTTCATCACGCCCAAGAACCTGGTCAACATTCTGAAGCAGGCATCCATCAACGGAATCCTTGCCTTTGGTATGATGTTCGTCATCATTTCCGGCGGATTTGACATGTCGGTAGGTTCCACAGTGGCCTTCTCAGGCATTCTCGCCGCTCTGCTCGGCCAGGGCAACAACCCTCTGATCCTGGCTCTGATCGCTGCCATGCTTGCCGGCCTCGGCGTCGGCCTGGTAAACGGTATCGGCGTCGCAGTGGGCGATCTGCCACCCTTCATCATGACATTGGGCACCATGACTGCAGTCCGGGGACTTGCCCTGCTGATCTCCAACGGCAAGCCGGTCATAGGCATGAGCGAACCCTACAAGGCCATTGCCGCAAGCTCCGTGGCAGGCATTCCCATGCTGGCCATCTTCCTGGTCATAGTCATCATCATCTGCTCTTTCGTGCTGGCCAAAACCGTGTACGGACGCAGAGTCTATGCCTGCGGCGGCAACCTGCAGGCAGCAAAGGTCGCAGGTATTAACACCACTGCGATCCGCATCTCCACCTTCGCGATCGCCGGCTTCCTTGCAGGCTTCTGCGGATTCCTGATGACTTCACGAGTCACGATCGGACAGCCGACCGCTGCCGAGAGTTACGAGATGGACGCGATCACTGCCTGCGTCGTGGGCGGTGTCTCCATGACCGGCGGTGTCGGAAAGCCCTGGGGCGTTGTCATCGGCACCCTCCTGATCACGGTTATCGCCAACGGTCTGGATATCCTGGGCGTCTCCTCCCACTGGCAGAAGATCGTCAAGGGTCTGATCATCGTCCTCGCCGTTCTGATCGACGTCAAGGGCAAGAGCAAAAAAGACTGACCGGCCGGCAGTCTGCCTGTCGCTCCGGGACATTTTCATACAGAAAATCCGGTTTCTGTATGTGATCTACATAGGGCATTTTCATGCGGAAGTTCAGGCTTCCGTATGTGATGCATATAGGGCATTTTCGTACAGAAATCCCAATTTCTGTACGTAATATGCATAGAGCATTCCTGTACCTCTGCATTCTGCACGGTGCGGGATGCCACAGTATCATTTTTCCATAATCAAGGAGGATATGTTATGAAAAAGAAACTCATGGCCATTCTGATGGCCGGAATTCTGTCTGCAGCTATGCTGACTGGCTGCGGCGGCTCTTCTTCCGCACCTGCAGGCGATGCTGCAGACGGTGCAGCCGGCGGTGATGCGGCTAGCGCAGATGCCACAACCGAGGCTCCTGCTGACGCAGCTGCTGAAGGCGGCTATAAGATTGCTCTGATCCAGCAGCATCAGACCAACGCTTTCCAGATCGCGGTCACTGAGGCAGCTGAAGCCAAGGCAAAAGAGCTCGGTGTTGACCTCACCATCCTCAGCGCTGACCAGGACGCTGCAAAGCAGATCAGCCAGATCGAGCAGTGCACTTCCGAAGGCTATCAGGCAATCCTGTTTGAGCCCGTGGATCCTGACGGACTCGGCGACGCGGCTCAGGCTGCGGCAGACAAGGGTGTCATTATGATCAATGTCATCTCCGCCTGCACAGATTGGGAGAATCACGGAATCTCCGCACTTTCCTGCGGTGACAACGTAACAGCCGGCGAGACCGAGATGCAGCACGTCGCTGACCTTCTGGGCGGCAAGGGCAACATCGCGATCCTGACTGGCCCCTCCGGCGACTCCGGCGGTCTGCAGAGACTGGAAGGCTACGAGAATATCCTGAAGAACTATCCCGACATGGTTCAGGTTGTCGAGCCCGCTGACTGCCAGTGGGATACAGCAGCTGCACAGGGCACTGTCGAGAGCTGGCTCTCCGCTTATGACCTCAACGCGATCATCTGCGAGAACGACGGCATGGCAGTCGGCGCAGGCAACGCTGCAGGCGCAGACAGCGGCATCATCATCACCGGTGTTGACGGCACCCCCGACGGCTTCGAGGCCATCAAGGACGGCAGAATCACCGGCACAGTCTCTCAGGACGGCGGCGCTATGGCAGCCAACGGCATCGAAGCAGCCTGCAAGCTGATCGACGGCGAGACCCTCGAGAGCAACACCATCATCACAACCAACATCTGGATCGATAAAGAGAACGTAGCAGATTACGAATAATCTCTGCAGCGACCCGATAATTCTCATTGTATTCCCTGAGGGATCCGGGACAGGTCCGAAACCATCCGGCACCTTCCCGATCCCGGGTATCAAAAAACATCAGAAAAATTGCTGTCACAGCACAAACAGTGCCATGGCAGCAATTTTTTCATCACCGTGCGCTGTGCGCACCTGCGTGGGCGCGCACAAAACCTGTGAAGAATAGACTTATTCTCCAAAAATACTATGAAAACATCAAAAAACACTGAAACGACAAAGGCAGATCAGGATCTGACTGCTTCAAATCCCGCAGCAAAGGCGGAGCATAGTATGGCTGCCGCACCCCCCGTGGCAAAGGCGGAGTATAGTACGGCTGCCGCAAATCCCATCACGGAAGGAGTCATCTGGCAGCAGATACTCTTTTTCTTTTTTCCGCTGCTGCTGAGTTCTTTTTTCCAGCAGCTCTACAACACGGCCGATGCCCTGATCGTCGGCCGGACAGCCGGAAAAGAAGCCCTCTCCGCAGTGGGTGGTTCATCGGGATCTGTCCTGATCATTTTTATCATGTTTTATGTGGGGTTCGCCGGGGGAGCGTCTGTTCCGGCAGCCCGGTTTTTTGGTGCCAAAAATGAAAGAGACCTGCAGGAGACCATTCGTCTTTCCCTGCTGATCTCTTCGGTTCTCGGAATTGTCGGAACTGTCATCTGTTTCGGAGGAGCCAGGGTGATCCTGACCGCCATGCACACACCGGCGGACATTCTGGATCTGTCTGTGTCATATCTCCGGATCGTCGCCCCGGGGTTGATTCCCAGCGCGCTCTACAACATGGAGGCGGCCGCGCTCCGCGCCATGGGGGATTCCCGCCGGCCTCTGGCCGTCCTGATTTTTACCTGTCTGACCAACATAGGGCTTGACCTGCTTCTTGTGGCGGTCCTGGGCATGGGAGCGGTCGGAGCAGGAATCGCGACCGCAGTCTGCCACCTTCTCAGCGCCCTGCTGGCACTGGCTTTCCTGCGAAAAAAAACATCATCCCTGTTCGGGGATATTCGCTCAGATATTCCCTCCGGTGCTTCCTCTGCTGTTTCCTCTGACGGTTCCTCCGCTGTTTCCTCTGATGGTTCCTCTGATATTTGCTCTGCTATTTCACAGGATGTTTCAGAGAAAAAATCCTCATCCGAGGGGCATAAAAGGGGGTTCTCCCAGCGTCTCCGCACTCCGGACTCTCTCGCGCGGCTCATTCTGCAGATGGGACTGCCCCTTGGCTTCGCAGAGGTCATGTACACTTTCGCCAATGTAATCCTGATGTCAGTGGTCAACGGTTTCGGAACCGATACCGTCGCCGCCTATGCAGCTTACGGAAAAATCGACGCGATTTTCTGGATGGTGGTGGGATCCTTCGGCATTTCCATCACTACTTTCGTCGGTCAGAACATAGGGGCTGGCCGCTGGGACAGGGTCATGCAGAGCATCCGGGAAAGTACGCTCATGATGTTTATCGTGCTGGGGGCTGTCATCGCCGTTCTTTATGCCTTTGCGTATCCTCTGCAGAATCTCTTCTGCACAGATCCAGAAGTAGTAGCGATTGGAACGGACATGATGCACTTTCTGATGCCCTTTTATTTTCTCTACATCCCTATTGAGATTCTTTTCAGTGCTCTCCGCGGCATGGGTGATTCCATCATTCCCACCCTCATCACCTTTTTCGGCGTCTGTGTCCTGCGGTCTGTCTGGGGGCTGTTCATTGTCCCCCTGCACCACACAGTCAACATGATACTCCTGGGATTTCCCGTCACATGGATCGTCAGCACAGCCGCTTTCATCATCTATTTCCGCATTTACATGCGCAGGCGGCATCCGGAGGCAGCCGACTTCTGAATTCCAATGGCCTGCAAACCAGCCCGGGCGATGGACTTGCCGGTCACCGGCCGGTCTGCGGACAAAAAACCGGACGGCATAAAGCCGCCCGGCTGCCCGTATCGATATGGATTCCTGCATCTGCAGGGACGACACACTCGCCCGTATTGACATATACCTGCCCGTATCGGCATAGGCCTGCCCTTATTGACATATACCTGCCCGTATCGGCATAGACGGGCTGTCCGGGCATCTATCAGTCTCCGAGAAGGTTTTTGTGCCTGCTGATATATGCTCCCAGCCATCCGTGCTGCCGGTAGTATCTTCTCACCTCAGCCGCCGCAGACGAGGAATTGGTATATTCAATTCCTCTGACAAATATTCCTTTATTCTTGCACCAGTTGAGATAGTCAGTCCGATACTTTTTCTCCCCGGAGGACTGCTTTTTATTATTCATATAAAGCACGCCTTCCTGGTTGACCACTTTTATAACCCCGGGGCAGTCATTGACGAACTTCTTCACGAAGTGGTCTCCTCCGTTGGGCATCACGACAAGTCCCACCTCGTTTTCTATTGTATTGACTGCTTTTTTGAGCACGCTGTAGACCCTGCCCGCAGAAGGCACCCTGCGGAGCAGATCGGGATCTTCATCGTCAAACTCTCTCTTCACCATATAATAGATATCCGTATTGTCCAGATAGACACCTACGGCACCGGCCTTCTTCATCTTCTTTGCCTCGTGAATCAGATGTGAATACCAGCCTTTTCCGGTCACATCCACCCAGTACTCACCGTCCCAGCCCTCATATTCCTCCAGCCTCAGATGCTTGAAGTCGGAATAATAGGACCTGCTGTGTTCCAGAGCACCTGCGTTCAGATATCCGTAGATCTGTACGCCCCGCTTTGCAGCCTCCCTGATACTGCTCTGTTTCACTCCGTCCATATCTATGACAGCCAGGTCATTTCTGGCGCTGTTTTTCAATGTCCGGGTGACATATGACTGTTCGAAACAGTACCGGATCTTTTTCCCCGAGGTGGTGGTATAGGAAATTCCCCGATAACCCGTAACCGTTTTCGGGAGGGTACTGGTGCCTGTTGATGCCTTTGCTATAATCTTATACAAATATTTTCTGCCGTTGCAGTCTGCCGCAGTATCTTTATAGGATGTCGTCCCTCCCCGGTTTATGGTTTTTATCTTCTTTCCGTTTCGATAAAGAATGTAGCCTGTCGCGCCGGGCACTTTCGTCCAGGTCAGCCTGAATCCTTTTGTCAGATTTTTTATCCGGAAGCTTCGCGGAGCACCGGGCACGATCCTGATGCTGACCGTCCTTTTTGCCGCCCTGAAATTCCGGGTGGCGGCAGTGGAAATAGTGATCCTGGCTGTCCCGACCTTCCTTGCTGTCACTCTTCCGTTTGACGCGGCTTCCGCCAGCCCTGAATTCGATGTTTTGAAATAATATTTCCTTGTCTCCCGTACGCCGCCTACTTTCAGCCTTGTTTTTCTGCCGACGGCAAGTTTGGCAGGGGCTGTTACTGTCATCTTCTGGGCCGCCCTGACAATGCGGAAATACTTTTTCACTACTCCTGCATATTTGCCTCTGCCGACCAGTTTTACGACCGCTCTTCCGGCATTCACATTGCGCCCGTATGCCATGACATAATCAGCGCCCTTCCTGAGGATCGTTCTGCCATACCTTACAGTTACAGAAGGCCTTCGTGGAGTTCCATTGTATACAAAAGTAGTCCTGGAAAGGTGGACGGTCACCCTTGCAAATCTTCTTTTTGCCTGTACCGAAAGAGATGTTCCTGTGATCGCGTCCCCTGTGAGTTCCTTCTCCTCTTCCGCCGGGGCAGTTTTTCTCCCTGTGTCTGTCTTTGTATCATCGGTGCCAGCGGTATTAGCGGCAGCACTGGCGGCAGCACTGGCGGCAGCATTGGCAGCAGACTCACTGACGGCCTCACTCTTCTCTTCACTGCCTTCCGGAATCTCCACCTCCGCGGCATATTCTGCCCCAGAAGTCATTCCTTCCGCCGGGTATTCCATTCCTAAGGGAATCTCTGCCTCCGCGGCATATTCCGCCCCAGAAGTCATTCCTTCCGTCGGGTATTCTATTCCAAAGGGAATCTCTGCCTCCGCGGCATATTCCGCCCCTGTGAAAGTTGCCCACTCTGCCGGGTTCTCTATTCCGAAGGGAAGCTCTGTCTCCGC
>ODAI011333962.1_pt1 | contig 14620 bp, 8 predicted proteins | sample 1539321 | NCBI WGS metagenome assembly ODAI01 (sample SAMN02144231, study PRJEB22623) | gut metagenome | biome: sheep rumen | host: Ovis aries | place: New Zealand
GCCCAGAAGTTCCAGATCGAGCTGGTGGGCGACAACGAGTACCTCATCAGGACTGGCGCTTCCGGCGACTACCTGACGGACAAGGGCAGCGGCGCGCAGGTTCAGCAGGCCGCAGGCAACGTCTGGAAGGCCATGTGGGACCAGAGTGGTTTCTACACCTTCATGAATGTTGCTACCGGTCGCGTGCTCGACGTGCAGAACGCGAAGTACGCCAAGGGCACCATTGTCCAGACCATCGCCGGCAGTAACAAGGTCGCGCAGCACTTCCTGATTACCAAGGCCAACCTTGTGAACCCTGGCTACTACTACATCAAGACCAACGCGGGCACGACGCTTGACATCGCGGGCGGTTCGACTGCGGCAGGTGCTAATGCGCAAATTTGGAATTACAACAAGAGTGACGCACAAAAGTACCACATTGTGAAAGGGGGCAATTACTATCAGCTTGTGAACGTCAAATCGGGCAAGGCCATAGCAGGAGGCGGCGCACGGGACGCACAGGGTTACGCAAATGTCACGCAGCAGACCAAGAGTACTACCAACAAGAGGCAGCTTTGGAAGATCGAGGTCGGCAACGATGGCGCTATCGAATTCGTGAATGTTGCAAGTAGTGAAAATCTCTTCTCCCGTGGTCAGGAGAAGGGGGACAACGTTGTTGAGAAAGATCTCCAAGACAAGGGCTACCAATCCAACATCAATGGCAGGAGTTGGACGCTCGCCGATGCCTACGGGTGGATCAAGCAGAACGGTCACTGGCTCTATCTGAGTTCCGACTCCCGTGCTCGTTTTGACAAGAACGTAAGGGAGAATGGCAAATCGACCGGTAATTACGACATTCTCCACGAGCTTTGGCAGAAGGTGCAGAACAACACCAGCAAGACCAAGTATCTCATTGCTCACTCTTGGGATTCCTGCTACATAGGCGTGTTTACGGGCAAGAAGGGTAATTGGGCGCCGCTGTTCGGTTGGAATTGTGCCAACATGAGCCGCGATATCGTCAATGAGTACCATCACGGCAGTGCTCCTACCTATAGCTATCTGCTCGCACTCAACAACAACAAGAAGTACATGCTCGAGTCAGACGTTGATGGTTGGGTTTGGGGCCTCGACACCACATGGAAGGGTTCGCGCCGCCGCATGATCAATCCCGCGGAGCAGTATTTCACCTCGATCGAGTTCTGGCTGGGTTACCACACGTATCTCAGTTCGAAGAATGAGCTGGGAAAGCACCTCTCACACGGTTGCATGCGTCTTGACTACCCCAACGCGAAGTGGATTTACGATAACGTCGGTCCTGGTACGAGGTGCCTGCAGCTCCATACGAGCATCAAGATGTAAGTGAGAAGCTGCTATCTTCGGACACGTGAATAGTTCTAGGTGAGGGCAGGAGTGCCGTCACGAGAAAGGTGTTTGATATCAGACACATGAGACATATCATCTAAGGCAACTGTTGAAAGAGCCAGTAACCGTAGATGGATGATGTGAACACATGAATTGGTCTGAATACAAGTACCTTGCCATAGTGGCGCCTCTTGCGCTGCTTCTCGTGGTGGCACTCCTGCGCCTTACTCCAAAGCTCTGCACATCGTCGCGCAAACGGACGGGTATCGAGATTCTCTCGCTGGTGCTGTCGGTAAGTGTCGGTCTTGCGGTTATATACGGAAACTTCTATCGTGAGACCTTCTCGTTTGCCTATGTCGATATTGGTTCGGACACTATTGAGCAATACATCCCGTTCTATCTCAATCTCATAGACAGGGTGCGTAATGGCGCGTTGTCGCTCTGGAACTGGGAGTATGAGCTCGGAAGCAGCATCGCGACATACCAGTCATGGATCCTGGACCCCTTCAATGTCGTGGTGGTGGGCATATGTCTGCTCATTGGCGATGCACATCTTTCTCTTGCTCTCGTTCTGTCACAATCGCTCAAGGTGTTGCTTAGTGCCCTACTGTTCGATCACCTCCTCACGCGTTACTGCGACACTCCCCTGTCGCGCATCCTAGGCTCCATTCTCTTTGCATTCAACGGCTTTCTCCTGCAATTTGGTCAGCATTACTGGTTGGGCAGTGCATTCCCCATATTTACGGCCACGGCTTTGCTGTTTGAGCTCTATCTTGAGAAGCCGTGTGCGCGGACGTTTCTGACAACCACGCTCATATGCATGCTGCAGCTTGCATGGAGTCCCTATATCGCATTTATGATTCTCGTCTTTGAGGCAATCTACTTGCTGCTGCGCATTCCGCACTACGTCGACGGGGTCAATCTGGGCCGCTATCTGCAGACAGTATGTCTCCTCTTCCTGCCGGTGATAGCAGGAGTGTTGCTTGTGGGATTCACGCTTGTTCCCTATGCCAGCTATCTTATGGGAGAGTCCTCCAGAACACAGAGCGATGCAACACTTATCGGGAAGATAGCTGCTAGTTTTAAAAGCATGGTCAATCCAGACTGGGTACCGGCGATATTGAGCCGCCTCTTAGGCAGCTCGCTTTTAACGACAGGTGCAGATGGCGCCGCGCAGGTGGTGCCGAGCTTCAAACCAGTTTTCTTCTACGAGTTCATGCTTCTGGGATATTCCGGCGGTGTCCTACTTCTGCTCTCTCAGTTCTACGCATGGGTCTTTGAAGAGGGACGGCTGGGCGAGAAGGTGCTTGTGGGCATCGCCAGCATCCTCGTTATAATGTACTGCTTCAACAAGTTCCTCCCTTCGCTCTTCACCATGTTTGTCTATCTGTACTACCGTAGCTCATTCGTGCTGGCCGTACCCCTCTGCTGCGCAGCGGCTCTGGGGTTTGAGAAAAGGGTCATGTCGGGTAAAGTAGCTCGCATACCTTTGGCTATTGCCTCAGTGTTCACCATAGGCATCCTGGTGTGGTCATTGCTTAATACGGTAAATGGGCGGTTGGTGTGTCTGTACTATCTTGCCGCCACATGTATCGTCATTATGATGCTGTATCTCCAAGAGGGAGAAAAGGCACGTCCTGCATATCTTGTGGTTGCTATTGCCATGGCATTTTCCATGAGCGTAGTTGATGGGTTCTTTGGGACTAACTGTCGCGGGCGAGTTTTGCCTGACTACTTTCCGCGTTCTTCCCTCTACGCGCAAGACGCAACAACGCGTGAGGCTTTGAATCTTATTGCACAGGACGACAGTACAGGAGACTTCTATCGTGTGGACAAAACCTATCCGCTCTGGAGTACGCTCAACGACTCCATGATTGGACACTACGCGAGTGTATCCGCTTACAACTCGAGTCCCGATGGAGATGTGGAACGCTTCTACCAGCAGCTTTGGGAGCAGGCGATACCACCTTGGGGCGCTTGCGTGCAGGGATATCGCTTCGACCAAGACTGTCCCGACATGATGTCGCTGCTTGGCATGCGCTACGTTATTGCCAATGAGCCCCTTACCTACGAGTGGCTAACGCCTCTTGGTCAGGTGGGTCCTGCCGAGGGAACTCTCTATGTGTACCGCTACGACGACGCTACGTCTATTGTTACCTTCCGTACATCGGTAGTTGCTGAATCGGTAGCGGATGCTCTTCCTGACGCCGCTGCACGCAGGAATCTGATTAAGGACTCCATCATTGTCTCTGATGTCGCTGCACAGAATCTGGGTACCTATACCGCCGTGGATGACGGAACACAACTTGGTGTGGCATCGCTTCGCATGCAAGGTGATGCAATGCTGACGGGAACCATAGAAGCGAAGTCGGACTGCGTGGCCTGCATCTCCATTCCCCATACCGAGAAATGGACGATACAGATTGACGGCGCTCCCGTCGAGACGTTCCGAGCAAACTATGGCTTCTATGGGTTTGTCTTACCCGGGGGGAGCCATGAGATTGTGGCACGTTACGCTCCATCCGGCTTGGGCGCGGGGCTCTGTGCTAGCGGGATAGGTGCTTTGGTATGCATCCTAGTTTCGATTATGTTCGTACGCCATACGGATACCAGCAAGTTAGGAACTGTCCTTCCTAGCAGCAAACATGCGACCACTATGGTGTAAGCGAAGGGTTTTGGCGGGCTAAACGCCCTGTGCAATGCCGAGACAACGGTAAGATTGAGAAAATTCGCGCATGCGTAGGGATTCTTGCTAGGATTGAATTTCTAGAGGCGTGGCTAGGTAGTGTGTGGGAGTGTTCTTGAGGGGAGGGGTTGCGTTGATGGATGGAGAAACTCAATTCGGAAAGCGCCAAAGAGACATGCACGTGGTGGTTGGAGTATTGGTGCTTGTCATGATCTTGGCCCTGTTCCCCTCAGGCATTGCACATGCAGATGAAGACACCAAAGCCAACCCTGAGTACGAACAAGCGATGAGCAACCTCAGCGAGATCACGGACAACTACATTACACTTGCCCAAAAACAGGATGAGACCCTCGCGCAACTGCAACAGAAGAGAGATGAGATAGCGGCCAACGAGTCCAAGATGGACGGAGTCTGCAAGAAGATTGAGGTGTGCCAAGCTGAGCTGAAGACGCAGCAGGAGGTACTTGCCAAGCATATCTCGGACAGCTATAAGGCAGGTGGCGTCAGTCTGCTCTCCATTCTCTTGTCCTCATCGTCGTGGGAGGATGCCGTCTCGCTGATCTATTACCATCAAGCAATCAACAAGGCTGAGATGAGCGAGATCGATGCAGTCAACAAGTCAAAGAGTGCTTTGCAGGACCAGCAAGACGAACTTAAAGACCTTCAGACACAGCTAAAGGACGAAGAGGCGAGCCTCTCCGCACTCTATGACGATCAGCAGCGGCAGACCGCCGAGATGGAAGAGCAGCAGCAGGCTGCTGCGGCGTTGCTTCAGTCTATCCCACAAGAGACAAAAGAACAGCTCGACAACGAGAACAAAGAGATTATCGATGCGGCTGAGCAGGTTGTGCAAAACAGCAAGGAAGAAACATCCGAGGCGCAAGCTGATCAACAGAAGGAAGAAACTCCGAAAGAAGAGAATAAAGAAGAGCAAAAGGAAGAGAAACCTGTTGAGCAGGAACGCAAGGAGCAGCAGCCCAGCAAGCCCGTCATAACAGGCAACGGTACTCTGCAGGCTGTGCTTGACTCGGCGTATTCCTCGTACCCCTCCGATGAAGCGGGAAGAAGGGGTTGGGGCTGCTCGGGCTATATCTATTTCCTCTTTCAGCAAGCGGGCATTAATGCTCCGACTAACAACGCCTCAGGCTACACTAACGCCTTCTGTTATAGTTCTGATCGTAAAGAGCTAAAGCCTGGCATGATTGTTGGTGTGACAACGCACACTCGGTCGTCTGCGGGGGCGATGAATGGACACGTGGGTCTCTACGTGGGAAACAATACCGTTCGTGACTTTGGTTCGAGTGGTATTGGCGAGTGGTCGCTCGACTCGTGGATAGCCTTTTACGGTACAACGGTGGCGGTTCGCTGGGGCTGGTATGGCGGAGTTGCTCTCTCGTAGATCCTGTAGACAGAGCTGAGTGGTGCTGGTACCCAGGAGTAAGATTTCTATGTCTGTACTGTATGTAGTTAGTGCCATTCTGATATCAGTGCTGAGAACGGGAAGTCTCTTCTTTTATCAGCAGGAATGGCTACGTGCCTTGCCCACGATGCAACTTGTTGTGTTGGTAGCGGTGCGACTGGCCTTGTATACGGCACTTACGCTTTTAGCTATCTACCTTATGAAGCATCTCCTGACGTTTGCGGAGGCATCGCCTATCCGCAAGTATATTCGCCTCACCAACCGTCATATCTACCTTGCTTTTGGTGTTCTATGGACTGTAGTGTTGCTGCTTAGATATCCGGGTGCTGTGTGCTGGGATAGCTGGTTCATGCTTGCCGGCTTTCGCAGGCACGACATTTCTTCGCATCACTCGGTGTTTATATCGCTCGTGATGGGAACCATCGTCAATGCTTTTGAGTCTCTGGGGCACGCAAATTGGGGCTTATTTCTCTATTGCGGCATCGAGCTGTTGTTGCAGGTATACGCATCAGCGCAAACCATTATTCTCTGTCGCGATCTTGGGGTGAGAGACGAACTGGTTGTCGTGTTTCTCCTGGCACTGCTGTTCGACCCCTATCTGATAGGGTATGTGGGTGTTGCCTTCAAAGACTCGGTATATGCCTCGGCGGTCATACTCTTCACCATCGAGCTTATCAAGTGCACCTTTAACATCGGTGAGGAGCACAAATCCGAGGGAAGTATTGACAAGAGATGCCTTGGTACACTCGTTGTGCTCTCTTTGATAATCACGCTAACGCGAAAGAATGGCATCTATATCGTGGCGGCTGCCGTAGGATGCTCCTTCATACTACGCAAGCGCCTATTCGAGAGAAAACTGTGGCTCTATTTGTTGATAGCTACGATTGTGTCGTTTTCTTCATTGCAATTCATTGAGGCAAAATTTGCAATGCATCAAGGAAGCGTGAGAGAAGCGCTTAGTCTTCCCTTCCAACAGGTTGCACGGTGCGTGCGTGACCATGGAGATGAGCTCAGTGAGCAAGACAGAGCGATTGTAGATGATGTTCTTGGCATAGATAGCCTTGCCATACGTTACAATCCTCGGATTGCCGACCCTGTGAAGAACATGTACAACGAGGATAATACGTCACTTGGTCAGTTTCTTGCACTATGGGGTCGCCTGTTATTGAGGTACCCCAAGAGTTTCGTTGCAGCAACGTGGGAGCAGAACTACTACCTCTTTGTTCCTGAAGCTGAGGTAGACGATATCGTCCTGTTCCAGAATGACAACGTTGGATATGAGATTGGTCAAACGGTTGTGGTGTCCGACTACACAGATGACTATGAGAAGATTTTTTATACTCCGAAGTTCTTGGATGGCTTGCAGGCTTGGTTCATTCAGGACATGTACGCCTTACACTACAGTCCGCCAGTGGCGTTCTTCTGCAATGTGGCAATCAACGTTATTGTCTTCTTGTTACTGTTCGCAATCGCCCTCAAGGAATGCGACAGGAAGACTCTCTTGGCCTTTGTGCCCGGAATGGTAAGCCTGCTCTTCATTGTGATTGGCCCCGTTATACATGGACATCCACGATATGCCTTTCCTATTATCTTTGCCTTACCCCTGCTCTTTGGTGTCCTCGTGAGGGCTTATGCCGAGGGGGACGTCAGCCCATGTGACAAAGAGGCTGAATCGCGCTAAGCAATATGCCCACCAAGCCGTCACAAGGCGGTTTGGTGGGCATCTATTGTGCGTTACTGGTTGCGCGAGGCAAAGGGCACGCTCGAGGCACCACCGCTTGAACGAGTCAACAGCTCGTCTAGGCGGCGTGCTTCGATTGACGAGGGGAAGTGGACTTCGTTGAACGTGCCATTGCGATACAGATTGCAAGGGTCAACAGGGATCCCCATACGGTCAGAGCTATGCCCAGGGGAAGTCCGTCGATGTGGTAGCTGAGCTCGACGTTGTGAGTGCCGGCGTCGATAACGAAGCCATAAAAGCCATAGTTGGCACGGAACGTCTCCTCCTGCTTGACGCCATCGATTATGATGTCCCATGTGCCCGTATGGGGGATCGAGAGACAGACAACCGACTGAGTGGCGGCATCTATGGTGCCATGCATATGGGACTCGTCCTCGTCAATATAGAAGACCGCAGGGCTTGCCGCGCCATCACCTTTGTCGGTTCCTTGCCACGACTTGGCAATGTCGTCGGGTACGATAACGGCATCTTCGAGCAAAGCCCGACGCGCCTCGGAGTCGGGTAGGGCGTCGGCCTCACTCTCACTGACAACCGCGCGCCTGAGCGTGGCGAGCGAGGGTGTATTGATGTTCTCGTAGACGTAAACGTCACCGATGTTCGTATCGAGGCGAAGCCAGTCGGCATCAAGCTCATGCAGTGAAAGTACATACTTGAGGTTGAGAATCGACATGAGCTCCGGATGCCCTGGATTATTGCGGTAACCCTGTGAGAAGCCGGACCACGTGGAGATGGCCTCTTTCCACAGGAGGTGATAGAACACGTCAACATCATCGTCAGCACTGGAATTATAGGCAGATACGCTGGCGTAATGCTGGATGAGAGAATCGTTGAGCGGTGTCCAATTGGAGAAGTCGTCCTTGTCCATGCGCCAGAAGGTATCGTCGTTCTCGCGGAGGTAGTCCAGGATGGTGTCGGTCCACGTGGTGTCACCTGACTCCGGCGTGTAGGGAAGCCCCCATGGCTCAACCATGGTTCGGCAGCTTGTGCAGAACAGGCCATCCACAACGGAAGACGAAAGCATCGCCGCAATAAGGACGGCTGTTGCCAGCTGAGAGAAGCGCTCCTGACTGCGGAGCGTATATATCGAAATACCACACGCAACAGTGGCCGCGATATAGAACAGGCATATGAGACGGCCGTTGAGTGTGTTGACAAGTGACCATGCGAGGACACCAAAGGTAAAAAGAAGACAAACAACAAAGGGGGCAAGGGCAATCTCGCCTCCCAGCACGCGTTTGTCAAAACCGATGGTCATAGCAATACAGATGGGTATGGCAACAACGAAGCAGCTCCGGAAGGAGGTTCTGACCATCATGGTGAACACCGAGCAGGGAAGCTCGTGGAAGCAGTAGAGAAAAACGAGTACCGTTGCGAGCAGGATGCCGATACGCTCGCGCCATGTGCTCTCGGTGGCCACCCAATGGAAGAACTGACCAAGCAACAGGAAACAGCCACAGGAGTAACCCATGAGAATGAACTCGTAGGGGAAGCTGTGAATCATCCCAATGCCAGGGGTATCGGAGACTGTTGGAGTGACGGTCCCAGCACCTGTGTTGATGAGGCCCGTTCCGAGCATACGCGACAGAATTGCAGGAATCCAGTCGGCGTGAACGAAGTCCTTCAGCTTGGAGACAAACCGCGTTGCAAGAGGTGTCGTGGTGGTCGTTCGTCCGGTCTCATTGAGCAGGAAGTTTGCATATGGCACGCATGAGACACAAGAAACCAGAAAACCGCAGATAACTGGCAGAAAGAGGATGCCAATACGCTTGAGATATCCGGAGGGTTTCATACCCTTGCAGACGTAGGGCAGCCGCAGGAGCAGATAGATGGCTGCCGCAAGCAGGACCATAAACGAGACGTAGGCACTCCAAGCCAGCTGCACAGCCACCACAAGAGTGGTGCCGAGCATGCGCTGCCAGGTGGGCTCTTCGAGCAAGAGCTCAAAGAGGAGGATGGTTGCGGTAAAGATGGGCACAGCACCACCCAGCCAGTAATGCTGGCCATAGAGAATCATGTACCCGTTGAAGGCGTAGAGCAAAGAACCTGCAACGCGCGATAGGGGCGTTTCGCAGTAGCGGGTGAGCAGGTGGTCAAAGAGCAGTGCGGAGAGAATGAGCTTGACAGACTGGGAGATGGTGAGCACGAGACTGAGCTTTCCATTGCCTAGGAGTAGTCCCAAAGGCACAACCACAAGGTTGAAGGGATCGAAGAGCCAGCTCTGAAAAGACTGGAGGTTGACGCCCAATTCGAAGTCGAACGTCCATGCGGAGAGTTTGCCCTCGCGCACCTTGTCAATAAGCCAAAGGTAGAAGGGGTAGTACTGCTCTGTTGTGTCCGAGCCCACATCACCGATGTTGTAGACGAAATAGGTTTTCGAGATGAAGAAGTTCCAGTAGATAACGGCCAGACCGAACGCTGAGAGGATCAAGATGGTAAAGATTTCGAGGCGTGTCCGATGCTGTGATGGTATGGAGAGACGTGGCACGAGTTTGGACGCCACCATCAGGAGAATGACGGCTATAGCTGCGAAGGGCAGCAAGTAGTGAAAGTTTTCCCAGCGCATAGTAGATACCTCGGGCAATCTGATGGTTTGCGAGCGTTTTGCCTGTATACAAAACCTTACAGCATAAGGTAGGTGTTACAACAGGTGAATGAGGAAGAGTAACCGAAGCGCGACCTCGTCCCTCAGCATCTGCCGCAGGCGTACGGGGGTGAAGGCTTTCTTGAGTCGACCTCCCTTTAAGAACCGCTCAAGCAGTGTCCGATGCTCGAGCGAAAGGGAGTCTGCGTAGAGGTCAAAGAGACGCTGCAATTGGATGGTCACATTGTCGAGCTGCCGATCAACGAAAAAAGTCCTGATCCGATAGCGTAGCAGGCTCATCCCAGAGGTGCCGGCCGGGCTTGCGTTGCTTCCCGTCCTGCGGTAGTCGAGGCAGAGGAAATCGTCAAAGGTAAGCTCGCCGAGCGAGGTGGCAACAAGCGCGATCCACCAGTCGTGGCAGTACACTCCCGTGGTACCTGCAGAGGCAATCGTCTGTGCGAGCCGCTGGTTGAGGACGCAGGTGTTGCCCGACACCATGTTCTCGTAGAGCATGGTGTCGAAGTAAACACCTATGCGGTTGAGGTGCGAACGTCCCGCCGGAACCATGTCTTTGTCGCAATATCGATACTCTGCGCAGTAAAGCTGTGGGATCGTCTGATCACGCGTAGAGAGCACCGAGACGGCTCTACTGAGCTTGTTTGGATACCAGATGTCATCCTGATCGCACAGCGCCACATAGTCGAAGTCGTCTGCTGTCTTGGTTATGAGCTCGATGAACGAAGCGACGACACCTTTGTTCGGCTCGGCAAAGAGCACGAGCTGACCCTTACGCTCGTAGGCACGCAGGATGTCGAGGGTACCGTCAGTCGATCCGTCATCCCTGACATACAGGGTGACGTTCTCTATGTCCTGTGCAAGGACGCTCTCAATCTGCGCAGTGACAAACGACTCGCCATTGTACGTTGATAGGAGAACGGCTATGCGTGGTTGCGAAGGGGTCATGAGAGCTCCTTGTGGTGTTGTACGAGCCAGTGCGTGTAATATCATAGTCCGGAGATATCGGTGTAGGAGGTCTCGATACGCATGTCACAGGAACAAGAGGTCAAGCTGAGCATCGTTGTGCCGTGCTACAACGTGGAGCGCTATCTGGCGGCGTGTCTCGACTCCCTGCTCGCCCAGGACATGGATCAAATCGAGATCATCTGCGTGAACGACGGGTCTCCCGATGGCAGTCGCGACATCATGCGATCTTACGAGCGCGCACACCCCAACCTAATCCGGTGTGTTGACCGCGAGAATGGAGGCCTGTGGAATGCCCGCTGGAGTGGCATTGATGTTGCACGCGGGGAGTACACGGCCTTTGTGGACAGTGACGATACAGTCACCCCAGACTTTGCGCGCAGCCTCTACATGGGGGCAAGATCAGCCAATGCGGACATTGCCGTCTGTGGCTTCTCACGCATCGACCTCGAAACGGGCAAGGTCCTCTCGCGTGAACTCTGCGAGATACGTAAGCCGTTTTTTGTGAGGGAAGAGCCCGGAAGGATGATTGAGGTCAATCCTGCCGCCTGGAACAAGGCCTACCGGACGAGCGTCTTGCGGCGCATGCAACGACTGTCGGAGACACCTCCCATCCTCGAGGATCTTGCGCTGGTGCTGCTTGCGTATCCCGAGCTACAGGGGTGCGTTACCTTTGTGCCTAAGTCGCTGATCAACTACATGGTTCACGCCGACTCAATGGTCAACACGATAACGGTTGCGCAGGTCGACGCTGTCAAGAGGATGCTACTTGAGGTACGCACACGCTATCAGCAAGATGACGTGACCGAAGAGATGCGGCGTGCCCTCGATGCCGTTGCCTTCCTGCACTTGGGAGTGTCCATGAGCTTTCGCCTCTCATGTAGCAAGGACGTCAACCTGCGGGAGCAGCTTGCACGTACGACGGCATACCTCGATGAGAACTTCCCCTCTTGGAGAAGATCGGAGTACACACGCCTTTCCTATGCATCGGGGAAGGTTGCTGCCTACAAGAAACTCTTCATTGCGAAGGTATTCTATACGGCAGGGCTCATGAAGCCCTTCCTCTCGGCATACCGCTTCGCAATCAACAAGCTTGGCATAGATATTAAGTGGTAAGACGGCGGGGGTCACGCTCCGAAGAGGCGTGACCCCCGCAAGACAGTGGCTCTTTGCAGTGGATGCTTATTTCTGATAGAAGTCGAGGACGGCGGAGATAACGGTCTCGCGGTCTTTTTGCGTCATGCCGTAGTACAGCGGCAGGCGCACGAGTCTCTCACTCTCACGTGTAGTCCACTCGTCCTCGCCAGAGAAGCGGCCAAACATCTTTCCGGCGGGTGCACTGTGCAGTGGCAGATAGTGGAACACGGCCATAACGCCACGTGCCTTGAGATGGGCTATGAATGCGGAGCGCTCGGCAAGGTCGGCGCACTTGAGATAGAACATGTGAGCATTGTGGACGCAGCCATCGGGAATGACGGGGAGTTCCACGCAACCGCTCCGTGCGAGATCTTGGAAAGCGTTCCAGTAGGTGTTCCACGTGTCCAGGCGATCCTGGTTGATGTGATCTGCCTGTTCGAGCTGAGCCCACAGGTACGCCGCATTGAGGTCGCTCTGGAGGTATGAACTTCCCCGGTCGACCCAGGTGTACTTGTCTACCTGACCCCTGAAGAAGCGCTGGCGGTTGGTACCCTTCTCACGGATGATTTCTGCACGCTCGACGAAGGTGGGATTGTTGATGATGATGGCCCCACCCTCGCCCATCGAGTAGTTCTTCGTCTCGTGGAAGGAGTAGCAGCCAAAGGTGCCGAGGGTGCCGAGGGCGTGTCCCTTGTACGTGCTCATTACACCCTGTGCAGCATCCTCGACCACCAACAGGTTGAGCTTGGCGGCAATGTGCGCAATCGTATCCATTTCGCAGGCAACACCAGCATAGTGGACGGGCACGATAACGCGCGTGCGACTGGTGATGGCATCCTCGATCTTGCGTTCGTCGAGATTCATGGTGTCGGGGCGGATGTCCACAAAGACGAGCGATGCGCCTACCATCTGGAAGGCGGTGGCAGTTGACGAGAACGTAAAGCTGGGGAGAATGACCTCGTCTCCAGGCTTGAGATCGCACAGAACGGCCGCCATCTCAAGGGCTGAGGTACCGCTTGTGGTGAGTAGGGCCTTGTGTGCCGAGAAACGGTCTTCAAGCCATGCGTGACAACGCTGTGAGAAGGGGCCGTCGCCGCAGATCTTGCGGTTGACCGCTGCTGCTTCATGCACGTATTCCATCTCCGTACCCACGTAGGGGGGTATGTTGAATTCAATCATGGTGAACCTCACGCATCGGGAAGATTGGGTAGTTCTGTTGCCTGATTCTACAGGTTATCTCAGCTTTGTATGAGACAGAAGTACCACACGTGTTGTTTTAGTTGAAGAGTTCAAAGACCATTCGGCCTCCGTGAGCGTACGCGCCGACCTAGCTGTTACGGTTTTACTGGGCGAATAATGCAAACTGTGGGGAGGACAGGTTGAAGCGGTATGCTAATGCTGCAGCATTGACGGAGGAACAGATAACGGATGCAGTCATGATATCGGTCATAATTCCCACCTACAATCGAGAGCACGTGCTCATGCGTTCCATCGACAGCGTGCTCAGTCAGACCTACGAAGACTTCGAACTGCTGGTGATGGACGATTGTTCTACGGACTCAACCTCCGAGATGATTGCCTCCCTTAACGACCCCCGTATTCGTTATCACCGACTTGACAAGAACTCGGGTCAGGGTACGGCGAGAAACATTGGCGTGGGACTGGCAAAAGGTGACATCATTGCCTTTCAGGATAGCGATGATGTATGGAGACCCCGCAAGCTCGAGAAGCAGCTAGCAGCCATGACCCTCTACGACGCAGACATCTGCACATGTCGTCTTGAGCGCCACGACTTTGGTCCCAACTTCATGCCGATATACCCCACCATTGAGGCTGGAGTTGTTCCCTTCGACAAGTTGCTCGAGGGTACAATTGCCAGCTCACAGACCATCTTCGTAAAGAAAGACATTCTTGTCGCACATCCCCTCGACCCCACGCTCACCAGGATGATGGACTGGGATTGGATGCTCAGTGCCGGCTACGGAAAGCGCGTCTGCCTTGTTGACGACGTTCTCGTGGACACCTACTTGCAAGGAGACTCCCTTACCAACAATGGTGACGAAAAGCTCTTGCACAGCCTCGAGTACATTCACAAGAAGCACGCAGACCTGTGCCAGGAGTATCCACGTCTTGAGGCATGGATTCTTTCTGCCATTGGTGGCGAGCGCACCCGTCTCTCCCTCCCTGCGCAGGAGTTCTTTATGGCGTCCTGGAAGATCGATCACAGTCCCAAGACCCTTGCCAAGTACGTGCTTTCGAAGATGGGACTGCTGGAGCGTGCCATGAACCATGTCCACGCTTACCGCGGGTAGGAACCAAGAACATTCATGTGGACGCTTGGCGCTGGCGCGCGTCATGACGAGAGGAAACCAATTGTTTCTAACAACTATGATTGAGGAGCGCCTCAGGCGCGAGCACCTCATCCGTCAAGGCAGACAATGGATGGCTAACGCCACCGAGGATGAGCTCGAGCAGGCCGTGAACGCTTGGTATCGCCTCGCAGCGGGCAAGGAGGTCGATTTTGCCCACCCCCGCACCTTCAACGATCGTATTCAGTGGTTGAAGGCGCACGATCTCGACCCGCGCAAGGCACTCTGTTCCGACAAGATTGGCGTGCGTGACTACGTAGCGTCGGTGGCGGGCGAAGACGTGCTGCTCAAACAGTATGGGGTCTGGGAGCGAGCGGAAGAGGTCGACTTCGAGGGCATCGAACGTCCGTTCATGTTCAAACCA
>ODAI011551167.1_pt1 | contig 14620 bp, 12 predicted proteins | sample 1539321 | NCBI WGS metagenome assembly ODAI01 (sample SAMN02144231, study PRJEB22623) | gut metagenome | biome: sheep rumen | host: Ovis aries | place: New Zealand
CACTTCCTAAAGGATCAATCGTAAGAGCACGCTGATATTCATAACGTTCAAAAGGTCCTTTAAAGTCACGTTTGTATTCTGCGGCTTTTGCAATATGATAGGCGGCCCATGTTGAACGACGAGCATCTTCTATAGGCAAGTTTTGATCTACTATTTGTTCCAAAGCAAGACGCATTATTTCATCTTGAGGATTAAGAGAAAGACCTGTGTTAAACGAAGCTATTGCTTTTTCTATTTGCCCCTGTTGCGTTTGTGCTAAACCTTTTAAGTACCAGGCATCACTCAAGGAACGATTATGCAAAATACGATAGTCGCACATGTCTACAACTTCGGCATAACGCTTTTGGGCATACAAAATATCTGCAAGCAATTTATATGCTGCATCGTAAGCAGAATCAATTTGAATTGCACTACGGGCTCTGCGTTCTGCATCAACAAAATCATTTCTGCGCAAGGCGAGATAAGCTGCTAAAAAATGAACCTGTGCATTTCCCGAATGATACTGCAAAGCCTGATTCACATAACGCTGAGCAACAGCATCTTTTCCTAACTCTGCACTTACCAAAGCAAGACTAAGCAAAGCCTTACGGTTAGTTCCATCACGCTTAAGCGCATCAAGATACATACTTTCTGCACTGGACAAAGAACCGTTAAACAAACTTAACTGAGCAAGACCAAAGCGAGACTCAACATCGTTGGGGTAACGAGACAGCACTTCGTTAAAAACAGTTTTTGCATCATCTAAACGACCAAGGGAAATAAGTGCCATTGCTTTAAGATTTTGAATATCGCTGTAACGAGCGGTAAACTTCAATGCTTCATCACAATACTGAACACACAGTTCAAACTGATCTAATTCATAAGAACATTGAGCAAGGGCATGCCAAGCATCTGAGTAGCGTGGGTTTATGTCCAGTGCTTCTCGGTAAGATTCAATTGCACGGTAATAGTTTGCTGCAGACTGAAAGTTTTGACCTTCGTTATACAGTGACAGAGCCGACTTAGACTGAGCACTTACGCATACAGCAAAAAAAGCACATACAGTCACAGATGCAAACCGTTTTATTATTTTTACTCCACCCATTGCTGCCCTCCCAAAGCAGGTTATTCAGACTCTTCGGAATTTTCGTTATCGGTGTGATGCACTACCTTAATAACATTAACCTTATGTCCTTCCATTTCTTGAACAATAAAATCCCATCCGTTCCAAGAAACTTTTTCAAACTTAACAGGTATTTTTCCGAACAAGTCAAACACAAAACCACCCAAAGTGTCACAATCTTCTGTGGGAAACTCTGAACCTATCATTTCGTTTAAATCATCAAGAGAGACTCTTCCATCACAAATCCACACATCGTTTCCTAAAGAAATAATGTCTTCTCGTTCGTTGTCAAACTCATCTTGAATGTCGCCCACAATTTCTTCGATAATGTCTTCCATACAGACAATACCTGAGATTCCGCCGTATTCATCAATAGCAATAGCAATATGTAAGTGCTTACGCTTAAACTCACGCAAGAGACTGTCTATACGCTTACTTTCGGGAACAAAATATGCTTTGCGAATAATTTTTTGGAGATCTATGCTTTCGTGTCTACTGATTGCGGCAATTAAATCTTTTACATACAAAACACCAATGACATTATCAATTGAATCGGCATAAACAGGAAGACGAGAATGTCCGCTCTGTGTAATTTTAACAAGCAGTTCTTCTTCTGGCGTGTCTGCAGAAATAAAATCAACATCAATGCGGGGTACCATAACTTCTTTTACAGAAGTCTGAGATAAATCTTCAATACCCTTTATCATGTCATTTTTTTCTTCGGCAAGTAATTCTTCCTGTGCTGCTTCTGCAGATGAAGAAGAGCGTTTTTCACCTCGCTGTTTTTTTCCTAATCCAAATATCCCCATATACTATCCTATAATTTTTTCTGAGCTAAATGCTTGCATAATTTTTTTCTGAATCTTCAGCATTTCACATTCAGGCTCTGTATCTTTTTGAACATGTTCTTCGCCGTGATCCATTCCGTGCAAATGAAGCAGTCCGTGAACCAAAAGTCGTCTCAACTCTTCGTCTTCATCAACTTCAAAATACTGAGCGTTTTTGGGAAGCGTCTGCATGCTAATAATAATGTCGCCTGCTAAAAGCCACTCCTTACCCTCTTCATCTTCGTAAGACGAACCATTTTCAAAACTTAAAACATCAGTAGGTGCATCAATGTTACGGTATTGTTTATTTAAATCCTGAATCGTTGCATCGTCACAAAACAAAACAGACAGTTCTTCGTTGTCATAGCCTTGATGTTCCATAACATGAGCAACAAAGTTTTGAACACGCTCAAGAAAGGCTTCTGAAAGTGAAAGTTCTTCCTGTGCATCAATAAGAATGCGGTTAGACATTACTTTTTTTCCTTTTTGTCTGATTTTTCAGACTTGTCGCTTTTTTTGTCTTTATCCTTTTCTTTTGAAGAAGGAGCTTCTGTATTTTGTTCTGCCGAAGTTTTATCTGCATCTGGGTCTTTTTGGTCGGGATACTCAATGCGTGAATGATAGTAGCCAGCAAGAATTTGTACGAATGTCTTTTGAATAACATCAAGATCTCGGAAGGTGAGCGTACAATTATCTAACTGATGATTTTCAATTTTACCCGTGAACAACATGTGAATAAATTTTTCAAGACGAGGAACAGAAGGTTTGTCCAGTGTTCGGCAAGCAGCTTCAACTGTATCTGCAAGCATAACAACTGCACTTTCACGAGTAGAAGGCGGTGTTCCTGTATAGGCAAAATCTTCGGGACTTACAGAAGGGTCTTTTTCTTTTGCTTCGTTGTAAAAGTATGCAATAACCGAATTACCGTGATGTTCACCAATGATGTCTAAAATCTGCTGGGGTAAATGCATGGCGCGTGCACGTTCAATTCCTTTTTTAACATGACTGCGAATAACACTTACACTGAGCGAAGGGTTAATGTCGTTATGAACATTGTGACCACTCTGATTTTCGACAAAGTATTCTGGCTGATCCATTTTTCCAATGTCGTGATAGTAAGCGGCAACTCGGGCAAGCAAAGCATTTGCTCCAATGGCACTACAGGCAGCTTCGGCAAGAGAAGCAACCATCATAGAATGATTGTAAGTTCCGCTGGCAGTCAAAAGCAATTTTTTCATAGTGGGATTGTTCAAGTCGCTTAAATCCATAAGACGGAAAACAGATGCCGTGTTCAAAATCATTTCCAAAGGAGTAAGGAATCCCAAAACTAAAATGCCAGAGAAAAATCCGTTAAAAGCAACTCCCGCATAGGCTATCATTTCATGTCCTAAAGAATCATTGAACATAACTTTCAGCAACATGATGAAGGCAACATTTAGTACACTCAGTAAAACAGAGGCAACCACTAAATCCATACGGCGCTGAATGCCCCGCACAATTCTTGTTGCAGACAACATAATGGCAACCGTATACAGCATGGGAACCAGTTCAAAACCTGACGCATTCAAAACACCCAGTGAAGCAACTACAGAGAAGAAGACTGCATCTAACTGACCAAAGAGAATTGCTATAATCATTGCACAGAATGCAGAGGGAACAATAATGCCTAGCATATAAGGCGAAGAGAAAGCTGGTGTTTTAAGAGAGAATGTTGTTAGTCCGTAGACAAGCACAAAGAAGACAGACATAAGCACCATTTCTCTAACTTCGGCTTTATGTCCTAAACAAACAGAACTAAACAAAAATCCCGCAAGCAGTGCTATCATGGCAATATACAAAAGTGAATCTGCAAGCGCACGATAATCTACGTAAGCAGGAGATTCTGCCATTTTTTTTAGTTTTGCATACTGTTCTTCGGTAATAGGGAATCCTTCTTTGGTGATTTTTTCACCTTTTTCTACAGAAACAGGATTGTCATAATCTGCGGGAAGAGACTTCGATGCAACAATAGTTACGGTTACTACTTGCCCTACTTCCAATTTGTTGATGTTAAAAGAAGAAACTGTATTACTGGTTGCTGTTCGCACAAAAGCAAAAAAAGCAACTGCTAAGTAAGTGACAATCATAATTACTATTGCTGGCCAATGAGCCGACCAAAAATTTTTAGTTTTCATCTTCGTAAGCCTGAATTATTTTTTTAACGAGGGGATTTCGCACAACATCATCTTGTTTCATGCGCACACTCGCTATGCCTGGAATTCCTTCCAGAATAGTTAACGCTTGTACCAATCCCGAAGGTACGCGGGACGGCAAGTCAATTTGAGTTATGTCTCCGGCTATAAAAACCTTTGACCCTTCACCCATACGGGTAAGCAAGAGTTTCATTTGGGCACAGGTGGCATTCTGTGCTTCGTCTAAAATAATGACACTGTCGTTAAGTGTTCTTCCCCTCATGTAGGCAAGGGGAGCAATTTCTATAATACCAGATTCTGTCATTTTACGCACGGTGTCACGGTGCAAAACTGCATTCATGGCATCATACAGAGGACGAATATAGGGATTAATTTTATCTTGCAAGTCTCCGGGTAAAAAGCCTAAACTTTCGCCAGCTTCAACAACGGGACGGGTAAGCACAATAGAACTTTTCTGATGGCTTAAGACAAGGCGCAAAGCTTCTGCAACCATAAGAAAGGTTTTTCCGCTACCAGCTGGACCTGAGGCAATAACAACATCGTTTTGGCGTAAAGCCTGAACTAAAAGAGCTTGTCCTTCTGTTCGAGGATAGACTTTTTTGACGCCTCCGGGAATAGTTATAGCACTTTCGGAAAAAGAGCGGCTCGATGTCTTGCGGTAAGAAAAAGTTCCCGTGTTAAGTACCGATTGAATGAGGTCTTTGTCGCTTACGGTGGGGTCTGCACTGGAAATTTCATCAAGAAGGCGGTCTATAATAAAGCGAAACTGCTGTTCTACCGCGGTATTACTGCCTGTTTCGACAGAAAGTTCGTTTCCACAAGCAAAGACAGGGACTCCCAAAAAAGCTTCTATGAGTTTTAAATTGCTGTCATTCGTTCCACATACCCGCTGTAAGACGGCATTATCGGGAACGATAATTGTATATGCACTCACTTGCTTCATTTTATGCCACATTAAGCACTAAGTCAACCTATTGTATGAACAAGGGCACTGTGCTATTATGAAGGCATGAGTAACGACATGTACATTACCTGCCTCGATTTAGAAGGTGTTTTGGTTCCCGAAATTTGGATTGCCTTTGCAAAAGCAAGCGGAATTCCTCAATTAACAAGAACAACACGAGATGAACCCGACTACGATAAACTGATGAAATGGCGTTTGGGCATTCTTAAAGAACATCACTTGGGTCTCAAAGAAATTCAAGATGTTATTGCAACTATAGATCCTCTTCCAGGAGCAAAAGAATTCTTAGACAAACTGCGGGAAAAGTGCCAGACTATTATCATAAGTGACACCTTTACTCAATTTGCTGCTCCCCTCATGAAAAAACTGGGTCAACCTACTATTTTCTGCAATACACTGGAAGTTGCCCCCGATGGAGAAATAACTGGCTTTAAGATGCGCTGTCCCCAAAGTAAACTCACCACCGTAAAGGCTTTACAGTCTATTGGCTTTACCACTATTGCAAGCGGAGACAGTCACAACGATTTAGCAATGATTCAAGCAAGCAAAGCAGGATTTTTGTTCCGCAGTACCGAACAAATCAAAAAAGACTATCCTCAGATTCCTGCCTACGAAACATACGACGAGTTATTTTCTGCAATTAGCAAAGTACTAGACGCTTAACTGGAGGTTTTATGCTTACCGACATTCAGATTGCCCAAAACGCACAGCTTCTTCCCGTAACTGACATTGCTCACACACTGGGACTGGAAAGTTCAGATCTTGATCTGTACGGAACAAATAAAGCAAAGCTTACGTTCAAAACACTCAATGCCCTTCAGAAAAAAGGACAAGACACAGCTTCTCGTGGCAAACTGATTTTGGTAACTGCAATGACTCCCACTGCAGCGGGCGAAGGAAAATCTACAGTAACAATTGCTTTAGGAGATGCACTCAGAGCAAGCGGTAAAAAATGTGTTATTGCACTGAGAGAACCATCACTGGGTCCGTGTTTTGGCGTAAAGGGTGGCGCTTGTGGCGGAGGATATGCTCAAGTTGTTCCCATGGAAGACATTAACTTGCACTTCACGGGCGACATTCACGCAATTACTGCAGCAAATAACCTTATGGCAGCCCTTATAGACAATCACTTACAGCAGGGCAATCAGTTGAACATAGATCCGCGAACAGTAAGTTGGAAACGCTGTGTAGACTTAAACGACCGCGCATTAAGAAATGTTATTATTGGCTTGGGAAGCCGCATAGATGGAGTTCCCCGCGAAAGTCATTTTCAAATTTCTGTTGCAAGCGAAATAATGGCTATTGTCTGTCTGTCAAAGACCATCACAGAACTTAAAGAACGCATTAGTGCTATTACCATTGCAGAAACCTACGACAAACGCCCCGTAACTTTTGGAGAACTACAGTGCACTGGAGCCATTGCCGCTTTGCTTAAAGATGCAATTCGTCCTAACTTAGTGCAAACACTTGAACACACTCCAGCCTTCATTCACGGTGGTCCTTTTGCAAACATAGCACACGGTTGTAATTCAATTAACGCAACACTCTGTGCCCTTGCTACAGGAGACTATGTTGTTACCGAAGCAGGCTTTGCAGCAGACTTGGGAGCAGAAAAATTCTTTGACATCAAGTGTCGCAAAAATAATCTTACACCCAATGCCGCTGTTATTGTAGCAACCGTTCGAGCTCTTAAAATGCATGGTTCAGTTGCAAAGGCTGACTTAAACAAAGAAAATCTTGATGCAGTAAAAAAAGGATTCGAAAACTTACGCGTTCACATTCAGAACACAAAACAATTTGGTCTTCCTGTTGCAGTTGCAATAAACCGTTTTGTTTCAGACACCGAAGCAGAACTTGCCCTTGTACAAGAATTGTGTAAGTCTGAACAAGTAGAAGCAGTCGTTTGTGAAGGCTGGGGAAAAGGTTCACAGGGAGCTTTGGAACTTGCAAAAACAGTTTGTACTTTGTGCGAAAAAGACAACACCTTCAAACCCCTGTACGAAGATGAACTACCACTTACACAAAAAATTGAAACGCTTGCTAAAAAACTCTACCGTGCTGGAAGTGTTAGCTTTGAAGCAAAGGCTGTAAAAAAACTTGCTCTCTATCAGGAAAAATACGGAAACTTACCTATCTGCATGGCAAAAACACAAAACTCTATTACTCACGACAAAAGTGTTATAGGTGCTCCCAAAGAAGGTTATGTCTTCCCTGTGCGTGATGTTCAGTTGTATAGCGGTGCAGGATTCATTGTAGCTTATGCTGGTGACATGGTAGATATGCCTGGCTTACCAAAAGTTCCTGCTGCACAAAACATTGATGTAGATGATAACGGAGTTATTTCAGGATTATTCTGATAAAACCTCTGTTGTAAAAAGCGCATCCATTTCTTCAGAAGTTAATTCTCTAATCTGTCCTGGTGCAAGATTTTCATCTAGTTTAACGCCACCAATTTGCAGTCGTTTTAAGGCAAGAACTTCATTTCCTAAAGCAGCAAACATACGCTTTACTTCGTGGAACTTTCCTTCGTACACAGTTACCTTACACACAGTATCTTTTGAAGTCCACTCAATTTGTGCAGGCAAACAGTCCCAAGCTTCTTCATGTCCTTCTGCTGCAATATGAATTCCTTGTGAAAGCATTTGTTCATACCCTTTGCGTTCGTCCAAAGAAACACTATCTCTGAGCGTAACTAAATACACTTTTGAAACCCGATATTTAGGTGAAGTAAGTTTGTGATTTAAAATTCCATCGCTCGTAAAAAGTAAAAGTCCTTCGGTATCAACATCAAGACGACCAACCATGCCCAAGTCTCCTCCCAAAAAAGAAAGAGGCAGCTCAGGAGGCAGAAGGTCAAAGACTGTTTCATGAAGTCCCGATTTTGCAGAACACACATAGCCTGAAGGTTTGTTCATCATAATGCATATATTGCGACGAACTAACAATGCTTTTCCGTCAACTTCAATAACATCAGTTTCTACATCAACTTTTTGATCAGGATTCGTTGCCACTTGACCATTAACACTAACATGACCTCTCCATACTAAAGGTCTTACAGTCTTCCGCGTACCCATACCATTGTTTGAAAGAATTTTATCGAGACGTTCTTTACTCATAGGGCATAAGATAGCAGAAAGTGTGGGAGTAAACAAGAGTAGCTTTTGTCAAAACATTCACATTCGTTTTAACTGCTTGTCCCTTTTATTAAAAAATACTACAGTAATTGCATGAACAAGAATTTTTATGCTGAATTAAAGCAAGAACTAACTCAAGACATTCTTCCCTACTGGACTAAACATGCACGCGATACTGTTAACGGTGGCTTCTTTGGCTCTATAGACAACAACAATAAATGTAAAGCAAAAGAAGAACGAAGTGTGGTTATGGTAAGTCGATTTTTGTGGAGCTACAGCGCAGCAGCTCGTTTACTCAAAGATGCTTCGTACATGAAAATGGCAGACTGGGCATACGCTTACCTTTCAAAATATTTTTTTGACACTTACTACGGTGGAGTTTTTTGGTCTGTAAGTGCAAGTGGTAAAGCACTTATAACAAGAAAACAAATTTACGGAAACGCATTTGCTTTGTATGCCTTAAGTGAATATGCAGCTGCTCTTCTTGAAATAAAAAAAGAAGAAACTCCAGCACAAGTTGTTATGACACATGCACTCACTCTTTTTACCCTGCTTGAAAAACATGCAAAAGATGCAAAGCAAGGTGGCTATTGGGAAGCAAGAGCACAAAATTGGGCTGAAACAAAAGAAACAAAACTAAGCCAAAAAGATATTGATTGCGACAAATCAATGAACACAAACCTTCATGTTATGGAAGCCTACACAAACTTGTACCGAACACTTCCACTTGTCTTTCCTCATAAATCTGCTGAACAAAAACAGATAGGACATGCGCTTGAAGAACTTATTTCTGTACATGTTTCTCATATACTGAACAAAAAAGATTTTCATCTTGACTTGTACTTTAACAAAAATTGGAAGCAGACAGGCAAAGACGAAATTTCTTACGGACATGACATTGAAGCAAGCTGGCTCTTATGGGAAGCTGCAACAGAGTTAGGCAAAAAGACTTTACAAAACGCTCTTAAACCCATTGTTCTTACGGTTGCAGAAAAAAGTTTAGTTGAAGGCTTTGACCCCAGCACAGGTGGTTTTGAAAACACGTTCTTAAATGGAACAAAAGACACAACGCGTGTTTGGTGGAACCAAGCTGAAGCACTCAACGGATTCTACAACGCATGGGAAATAACAGGTCGCACAGATTTTGCAAAAGCTGTAGAAGGTGTGTGGCAGTGGATAGTCACTAAACAAAAAGACAAGGTTCATGGAGAATGGTTTGCAGAAGTAAGCAAAGACGGAGTTCCCAACAAAAAAGAAGCAAAGGGTGGCAACTGGAAAACCTCTTACCATAATGCTCGTTGCTGTATGGAACTTATGCGCCGCATGTAAAGAGATTTATTTTTTCTTGCTTTCCACGAATTGACGACTGATCTACCAAAGTAAAAGTTCCCTCTGGTAAGCCCATTCGCTTTACTGTTTCTTCGGAAATAAGTAAATCGGTATGATAGGTTTTACACAAAGACTCTATTCTGCTTGCAGTGTTAACAGTGTCGCCTATAACCGTGTATTCCATTCTGTTTTGTGCACCAATGTTTCCTGCAAGCACTAAGCCCGAATGTATGCCTATACCAAACGAAAGTTCTGGTCTTCCCTTTTTTACAAATTCTTCATTCAGTTTAACAAGAGCAGCTCTCATATCTTGAGAAGCGCGAAAAGCATCATAGGCATGGTTAACAGACTGAACGGGTGCACCAAAAATTGCCATAATTGCATCCCCAATGTATTTGTTAACAATTCCGTGATTATCGGTAATACATTTAGAAAGAGCGGTAAAATATTCGTTTAAAAGTAAAACAACTTCTTCTGCTTGCATTCGTTCACTCATTGCAGTAAAGCTACGAATATCACAGAACAAAACACTTACATCTCGACTTTCGCCACCTAAGCTTACATTTCCACTCATCAAATAGTCACGAACAGAAGGGTCAACAATTTTTCCAAAGGTTGTGCGCATAAATTCTTTTTCTGCAAGAGAGGCAGCCATGTCGTTAAAACTATCTGCCAACATACCCATTTCATCATTTGAAACAAAAGTGCTTCGAGAGTTATATTCACCATTTTGAATTTTTTGTGCCTGAACAGTAAGTTCTTTAAGTGGCTGTGTAATCAAAAGCGCAAGTCCAATAGTAATGCCTAAAGAAATAATAACAAAAACGCCTGCCATAATAAGCATTCCCTTATGAACTTCAATACCATTATTTTGTTGAATAGCAAGCGAACTTGAACATAAGTAAAAGACTGGAAGCAAGGTCATAACTACAAAGCACAAAATTAAAAGCAAGGCAAACTGAGATTTATGCGAACCTGAAACCTCAGAAAGATGTCCTTCTGGGAAAAGACGTGGCAAGACATACTTACGATTTATAAGATCGAGTTGTAAATACGAAACAGTAAAAACGGTTACAATAGAAAATGCCATATAGATTAAACTCGTTAAAAGTAAATTGGCAATGTTTATTCCATATTTTGAACGAACATACAAAAGCGCCACAAGTTCAATAAGGAAATTTATTCCCCAGCCAACCACCGTAAAAAACGAAAAAACAAGCGGAATAGAAAGAAATGTTTTTTTTCTGCAAGCAAGATTCCTTAAATTTTTATATGCATAACCAATACAAAAGGCTGTAGGAACAACATAACTGAGCATTGAAATCCAAGAAAGAAAGGAATTATCAGAAAGAAACTGCCTCCAGACTACAAAATCAAAACTATCATCAATTGGTGAAGGAATAACTACCTGCACTACATTAGCAAACAAATTTGCAAGCAGCACAACAATACCGTAGAGCCAACCGATACGAAAAACAAAGTTCCTTTCATCTTTCATAGAGAAAGTATAACACAGAATGTAAAATGCGTCATTACAAAAAAGCTTTATTCTTCTCTATAAGTGCAATGCGCTGTTCAACTTGTCCACGACTGGTAAATGTATCTTCGGGAGTATTTTTGCAATAGTCAACCAAACGTTCTATGCTACTTTGTGCAACATGAAGACGAGTATCGCTTGAAGCATAGTAAATTAAAACTCGACCATCATCATCAACAATAGCTCCGTTTACAAAAACTACATTGCTTACATCTCCCACTCGCTCTTGACCTTCGGGCGCAATTAAATAGCCTGATGGTTTATAAATTACTTTTGTAGGATCTTCAAGACTTGTCATAAAAGCATAAACCACATAACGTAAACCGCAAGCAGTGTTTCTAACTCCATGAGCAATAAAAAGCCAACCCTCTTTTGTTTTTATAGGAACAGCACCAGCTCCGTTTTTAACTTCTTTGATGGTGTGATAGATTTTTTCATCAACAAGTTTTTCTTCGTCTATAGAGGCATGAGTCATGTCATCGCAGTAACCGGCACAAATTCCGCCACCACTTCCTGTTTGAATAAAACCGTCTTGCGGACGCGTAAACAAAAGGTACTTTCCATTTACAAACTCTGGATGCAAAAGCACATTTCTTTGCTGAGGACTTTTTGTAACTAAGTCGGGCAATCGTTCCCAATGTTGTAAATCTTTTGTACGAACAATTCCGCAAGCTGCAGTTGCCATAGAAGTGTCACCCAAAGGAGCATGAGGATCTTTTCGTTCCGTACAGAACAAACCGTATATCCATCCGTCTTCGTGCTGAGTAAGGCGCATGTCGTACACATTCACATCTGCTTCTTCATTTTGATCAAGCAGTAAAGGGAGGCCCACAAATTTAAATGTATCAACTCCGTTTGAACTTTGAGCAAGAGCAAAAAAAGATTTTCTGTCTGAACCTTCAATACGAACCACAAGGGTATATTTTCCATCGAATTTTATAGCGCCTGCATTAAAGGCAGCATTTACTCCCATGCGTTCCATCAAAAAAGGATTTGTCTTTGGGTTTAAATCATATCTCCATTCAAGAGGAATATGACTTGCGGTAATGACTGGATTTTTGAAGCGTTCAAAAATCCCGTTACCAGGAAGCACAGGTTCATTCTTCAAAGCAATAAGCGTTTCATGTTCTTGGCGCAAGGCAGCCAATCGTGTTTCAAAATTCTGCATACCCTTATGCTAGTGAAAAGTTTTATCCTTGACAATATAAAAAGAGCGTGCAATGATTATCGCATGAGTAGAATTTTAAATGGAACTAATTTACCCAATATGCCCTGGCAAGAAAAACCAGCAGGATGGACTTTACCCGTATGGCGCTACACACAAAACCCTGTTATAAACAGAAATCCTTTTGCTGGAATGGGTCGCATTTTTAACAGTGCCGTAGTTCCCTTCGAAGGAAAATTTGCTGGAGTCTTCCGCGGAGAAACAACAACAGGCAGACCTTTTTTGTATGTTGGATTTTCCGAAGATGCAATTCACTGGAACTATCAAACAGAACCAGTTCACATGAAAGACGAGAGTGGAAAAGACTGGGATCCACTGTATGCATACGATCCACGCTGTGTAAAAATTGATGACTGGTATTATGTCATTTGGTGCACAGATTTTAACGGAGCTGCAATTGGACTTGCTAAAACAAAAGATTTTAAAAGCTTCGTTCGATTTGAAAATCCCTTTTTACCTTTTAACAGAAACGGCGTTCTTTTTCCGCGTAAAGTAAAGGGCAACTACCTTATGCTGTCACGCCCTTCAGATTCAGCACACACACCCTTTGGCGATGTAATGCTTAGTCAAAGTCCAGATCTTACCTACTGGGGAAAACACCGATGTGTCATGCAAAAAGGAGGTAAGGGTTGGTGGCAAGGAGTTAAAATTGGCCCCGGACCAGCACCCATTGAAACAGACGAAGGATGGCTTTTGTTCTATCACGGAGTTTCTTCAACCTGTTCTGGATTTGTGTATTCATTCAGTGCCGCATTGCTTAATTTAGAAAACCCCAGCAAAGTTTTGTATCGGTCAGGGGCATACATGCTCACCCCCGAAGAACCATACGAGACAACAGGTTTTGTTCCCAATGTCGCTTTCCCCGTTGCAACCCTTGCCGATGCAGCAACAGGACGCATTGCTATTTACTACGGAGCAGCAGACACCGTTGTAGCCCTCGCCTTCTGTCAACTTGATGAAGTAATACGCTACATCAAAGACAACAACGAACTGGTGGGATGCGATGGAGATGAAGGGAAATTCTAGCGACGACCAAACGCTTCTAGATTTGCAAGTCCACGCTTAAACTGAGGAATACGAGCGCATGCTGTCGTGTTCAACGGAGAAGTGTCACCTCGCTTTAAGAAATGGTATGCAACTCCTGCAATCATAGCACCGTTATCTCCGCAGAGTTTTAACGGAGGGAAGATGCAGTTAAGTTCTGAATGTTCTGCCAACATAGCTCTTAGCCGAGAATTTGCTGCTACACCGCCACCTGCAACAACTGTGGTAAGCCCAGTATCTTCTACTGCGCGCAAAAGTCGTGACACTAAAGTACGGCATGCTGTTTCTTGGAAAGAAGCTGCTATATTTGCAACGCTTGCTTCATAACCTTTATTCAAAAACATTTCTGACTGATGAATGACTGCTGTTTTTAATCCGCTAAAAGAAACATCATAACGGTGTTCACCTTTTTCCATTTTAGGAACAGGAAAGGCATAGGCTTTTGCATCACCCTCTTTTGAAAGTTTGTCTATAATGACTCCTCCGGGGTAACCCAAATTATAATACTTTGCAACTTTATCAAAAGCTTCGCCCACACTGTCATCGATTGTTGTTCCCAACACTTCAAGATCATCAAAGCCATTTACTTTTGCAATGATACTGTGTCCGCCACTTACCAAAAGTCCTAAATACGGATAGGCAATGTCATTTACTAAATGAGCTGCATACATGTGACCCAGCATGTGATTTACCGCAAGGAAGGGTTTTCCTGTTGACCAAGCTAAAGTCTTTCCAAAACTCAAGCCCACTAAAAGTGAACCCATAAGTCCAGGTCTATTGGTTGCTGCAATAGCATCAATGTCATCAAGAGAAAGCTGGGCCTGTTCCAGAGCCTGACGCACTACTGGTAAAATCCATTCAGCATGTTTACGGCTTGCAATTTCTGGAACAACTCCCTTGTACACTTCATGAAAAGGAATCTGAGTTGCAACCACATTACTGATGATGTTCTTACCGTCCTCCACAACAGCGGCCGCCGTTTCGTCGCAAGAACTTTCTATTCCTAAAACTTTCATACTGTCACCTCTTTGTAGCGACATGGATGTCGCGTCATAAACTTACTAAAAAAATCAGTGCGACTTTTTGCAAAGTAAAAAGTCGTGGTAGCCGAACTGCACGGACGCAGGGCGGCTACCAATTTCATCGCAAGAACTCTCTATACCTAAAACTTTCATATTATCTCCCAAAAGTAGCGACATGGATGTCGCGTCATAAACTTACTAAAAAAATCAGTGCGACTTTTTGCAAAGTAAAAAGTCGTGGTAG
>ODAI012798402.1_pt1 | contig 14620 bp, 12 predicted proteins | sample 1539321 | NCBI WGS metagenome assembly ODAI01 (sample SAMN02144231, study PRJEB22623) | gut metagenome | biome: sheep rumen | host: Ovis aries | place: New Zealand
ACCTGTTCGCCGCAACCGCGGATGCCAAGGCCAGGGGCTATAAAAAGGGGCGTTTCAGCTTTAATGTCAAGGGCGGCCGCTGCGAGGCGTGCTCGGGGGATGGCATCCTCAAGATCGAGATGCACTTCCTGCCGGACGTGTATGTGCCCTGCGAGGTGTGCAAGGGAAAACGCTATAACCGGGAGACTCTGGAGGTCAAGTATAAGGATAAGAGCATCTACGATGTCCTGAACATGACCGTGGAGGAGGCGGTGCGCTTCTTCGCGCCCATCCCCTCGATCCGCAGAAAGATCGAGACCCTGAATGATGTGGGCCTTTCCTACATCCGACTGGGGCAGCCTTCGACGGAGCTTTCCGGCGGCGAGGCGCAGCGGATCAAGCTGGCGGCGGAGCTTTCCCGCCGCAGCACGGGACGCACCCTGTACATCCTGGATGAGCCGACCACCGGCCTGCATTTTGCGGATGTCAGCAAGCTGATCAGCATCCTGCAGCGGCTGGCGGAGGGCGGCAATACGGTCGTTGTGATCGAACACAACCTGGACGTGATCAAGACCGCCGACTACATCATTGACCTCGGCCCGGAGGGCGGGGACGGCGGCGGCACCGTGATCGCGCAGGGAACGCCGGAGGAGGTCGCCCGGTGCGAAGCCTCCTATACGGGGCAGTTCCTGAAGACCATCCTGTCCGAAGCGCAGGCAGGGGAGTAAGAGAAAAAAGAAAGCAAAAGAAGTGAGGAAAAAAGAAAGCCGCCGGCTGCTGCCGACGGCTTTCGCGTTTGACGGGATGAAGAGTTTATTTGCCGGATGCCCCGGACCCGGCCTCTTTGCAGCCGTTCTGTTCCAGCAGCCGGTAGAGCAGGCCATAGAGCGCGCCGGCATCTTCGGGGGACAGGCGCAGGCAGGAGCCGACCCTCGCGGGGACGTCCTCAAGCTGCCGGACCATGCCGTGACCCTTGTCGGTCAGGAAGACCCGCACAGCCCGCTCATCCTCCGGGCAGCGCTCCCTTTTCAGGTAACCTGCCGCCTCCATCTTTTTCAGGACCGGGGTGAGGGTACCGTTGTCCAGGTACAGCCTGCAGCACAGATCCCCGACCCGGATGCCGTCCCGCTCGAGAAGCACGAGAAAGACGAGATACTGGGTGTAGGTGATCCCCAGGGGCCGCAGGACCGGCGTGTAGAGGCTCGTGATCATCCTTGCGGAGGCGTAAAGCGGAAAGCACAGCTGGTGATCCAGCTTAAGCTGTTCGGGAATGCCTGCCTGTTCCATGTTCTTCAGCGTCCTTTCCTTAGTTCAGCGCGCCCTTGATCCAGGCGGCAAGCTCTGCCTGCGGGCGGAAGCCCACCTTCATGTCCACAGACTTCCCGTCCTTGAAAAGGATGAGGGCGGGGATGCTCATGATGGCGTACTCGGCCGCGATCTCGGGGCAGTCGTCCACGTCGACATTGAAGAAGTCGACCTGGCCGTCCAGCTCATCGGAGAGCGCCTCGATGACCGGCGCCACCATCTTGCAGGGACCGCACCAGACGGCGGAGAAGTCGACCAGAGCGACTTTGCTGGCAAGCACATCCTTGAATTCTTCCTGAGAAATTTTTCTGACCATGATCTAAACCTTCCCTTCTTTACTGTTTTGATGTTTCTCTATCGTATTGTATCAGTTTCGTTTTTTCGCGTCCAGATAGTCGACGGCGGAGAGCGCCGCAACATTGCCCTGGCCGGCTGCCTTGACGTACTGGTAGGGTCTGCCGGCAATGTCGCCGCAGGCAAAGCAGCCTTCAATGTTTGTCTTCATCTGCAGGTCGACCAGCACGTGGGTGCCGTCCGTGGCAAGGCCCGGGACCAGCTGGCCAGCGGAAACGCTCTCGCGCAGGACGAAGACGCCGTCCGTGACGATGGGCTCGCCGGCGGTCTTCACGACGCGGCGGCCGTCCTGGATGCCGATGCCCATGGCGCGGTCTTTGACGATGACGACGCTGCCGGGCAGCTGCGGTTCTTCTTTATACATCGGGATGTAGGTGACCTTCGCCGTTACCTCGGAGAGGAAGGCGGCCTCCTTTTCCTCCTTCGGGGAGTAGCCGATGACGGTAACTTCCTTGCCGCGGTAGAGGGGAGCGTCGCAGGTCGCGCAGTAGCTGACGCCGCGGCCGAGCAGCTCTTCCTCGCCCTCGAGGGGCTTGCCGGCGATGACGCCGGTCGCCAGGATGACGGCCGCGGCTTCGTACATCAGTCCGCTGGAAGCCTGCAGGGCAAAATAGTCGCCCATCGCGTAGACCGATGTGATCTTATCCTCGGTGATCTCAATACCCATCGAAGAAAGATGCTCCGCGAAGGCGGCGCCGAGGGTCTCGCCGGAAACGGCGGCAAAGCCGGGATAATTGCGGATCTCATGAGCCTTCTTCAGCTTGGCGGACAGATCAGCATTGCCCAGAAGCAGAACGCTCTTGTTGCGGATGACGGATGTGATGGCGGCGCTTACGCCCGCAGGACCCGTGCCGATGATGGCGATGTCATATCTTGCCATGTCTTTCCTCCTTGTGTCTTATTACAGAAGCTTCTCCACGTACTCGCGAACCTTCTTCATGGAAGCGGTCGGCTCAAAGCGGGCAACGACCTCGCCCTCGCGGCTGACGACGAACTTGGTGAAGTTCCATTTGATGTCCGGATTGTTCTTGTAGTCCTTGTCGATCTTCTTGAGCATCGCGCTCATCGCCAGGGCGGCAGGACCGACGCCGAAGCCCGCAAAGCCCTGCTGGCTCTTCAGGTAGGTGAACAGCGGAAGCGCGTTCTCCCCGTTGACGTCAGACTTTTTCATCTGCGGGAACTTCGTATTGTAATGCAGGGTGCAGAACTGGGTGATCTCCTCGTCCGTGCCCGGCGTCTGGCCGGCGAACTGGTTGCAGGGGACGTCGATGATCTCGAGCCCTTTATCGTGGAACTCCTCGTACATCGCCTCCAGATCCTTGTAGTGCGGGGTAAAGCCGCAGCCGGTCGCGGTGTTGACGATCAGCATGACCTTGCCTTTGAACTGCTCAAGGCTGACCTCTTCACCCTTTGCATTGGTAACAGAATACTCATAAATACCCATCAAAAACCTCCCGGGCATTGCCCAAATCCTATGTAAACAACTTCTCTTTCTGTTTATTTATCTTTTCTACGATTATATTGTATCAAATATAATTTTTCTGTCAAGGGGTTTATGAATATATATAGTAGTTTTTTTGCCCCTCCTTCGCCGGCCCGCAGCCGGCTTGCTAAGGGGGGCCGCCCTGTCCTATAATAGGGAAAGGAGGTCCGGAATGAGCGGAATAGACAGAGAAGAAGAGTATATCTGGAAGGGCGCGCGCCGGCTGCGGCGCGGGTATACGACGGGGTCCTGCGCCGCGGCTGCGGCTAAGGCTGCCGCCGCCTTTTTGCTGACCGGACAGTGCCCCGGGGAGGTAAAGCTCGTCACGCCGAAGGGGCTGACGCTGCGCCTTGCCATCCTGGACGCGCGCATGGAGGACGGCGCCGCCGGCTGCGCAGTGAAGAAGGACGCCGGCGATGACCCGGACGTGACCGACGGGATCCTCGTTTACGCAAAGGTGCGCAGGGACCCGGAGGGGGAGAAGGGCAGCGTCAGGATATGCGGCGGAGAGGGCGTCGGCCGGGTGACCAGGCCGGGCATGTCGGTCCCGGTGGGACAGGCCGCGATCAACCCGGTGCCGGAGACCATGATCCGGGAGGCCGTCCTGGATGTCTGCCGCGCCCTGGATGAGACGGGCGCGCTGCTGGTGGAGATCAGCGTGCCGGGCGGGGAGAAGATCGCTGCCCGCACCTTTAACCCGCGCCTCGGCGTGGAGGGCGGAATCTCCATCCTGGGCACCAGCGGGATCGTGGAGCCGATGAGCGAGGACGCGCTGAAGGAGAGCATCCGGCTGGAGATCGCCATGCTGCGTGCCGCGGGGCATGATCTGCTTCTGGTGACGCCCGGCAACTACGGGGAGACCTTTGCCCGGGACAGCCTCGGGCTGGACCTGTCCGCGGGTTTCCGGTGCAGCAACTTTGTCGGCGACACCGTGGATATGGCCGTCGCCGCGGGAGCATCAGGACTATTATTTGTCGCCCACGCCGGAAAGTTCATTAAGGTAGCGGGCGGAATCATGAATACCCATTCCGCGCAGGCGGACTGCCGCGCGGAGCTGATGGCCGCCTTTGCTCTGCGGGCCGGGGCGGACGCCGAAACGGCGGGGCGTATTCTGGAGACGGCCCTGACGGATGAGGCCGTCGCCATCCTGCGCGAGGCGGGGCTCTGCACTGAGGCAATGACCCTTGCCGCTGAAAGCGCGGCCAGATGCCTGCGCCGGCGCGCGGGAGAGAACATGGCGGCCGAGGTCGTCCTGTTTTCCAACCAGTTCGGCGTGCTCGGCATGTCGGCGGGCGCCGCCGGGATGATGCGCGCCTTTGCGAAAAACGGGGCAGGAGGAGAAGAATGATCCATTTTGTCGGTGCGGGGCCGGGAGCGCCGGACCTGATCACGGTGCGGGGCCTTGACCTGATCCGCCGGGCGGACCTGATCGTCTACGCCGGCTCGCTGGTCAACCCGCAGCTGCTGGAAGAAAAAAAGGAGACCTGCCGGGTCTTTGACAGCGCGCACATGACGCTGGAGGAAGTGCTCACCGTCATGCTGGAGGCAGAGCGGGCAGGCCTTGAGACCGTGCGCCTGCACACCGGGGACCCCAGTCTGTACGGGGCCATCCGCGAGCAGATGGACGCCCTGGACGAGGCCGGGGCGCTCTACGATTACTGCCCGGGCGTAAGCTCCATGATGGGAGCGGCGGCCGCGCTGCGCATGGAATATACCCTGCCGGACGTCTCCCAGAGCGTGATCATCACGAGGATGGAGGGGCGCACCCCGGTGCCGGAGAAGGAGCGGATCGAGGCGATGGCCGCCCACGGCGCGACCATGGTGATCTTCCTCAGCGCGGGGAGGCTGGAGGAGCTGTCCCGCCGCCTGATGGAGGGCGGGTACGCGCCGGATACCCCCGCGGCCCTGGTCTACCGCGCCACCTGGGAGGACGAGAAGGCGCTGCGCTGCACGGTGGAGACCCTCGGGCAGACCGGCCGCGAACACGGCATCACCCGGACCGCCCTGGTCATCGTGGGGGATGCGGCGGGCCGCGGCGCCTACCGCAGATCGGATCTGTACCGGCCGGGCTTTGCGACGGGATATCGTCCGGCCCGCCCCGGCGGCCCCACGCAAACGCAGACGCAGAAGCCGCGCCGCGCCTCCCTCATCTGCTTTTCGGCAAGGGGAGAAAAAATGGCGCTTCGCCTGGCTGAGGCCCTTCGCGAAGGAGCGGGCGACGCAGGGGAGCGGTTTGATGAAGTCAATGTCTGGTGCAGGCGGGAAGGCGGGGCAGAGAACCCCGGCGTCCTTACCGCGGACTGCTCCGCCCGCAGCTGGGCGGGGGAGCGCTTCAGGGACAGCCGCCTGATCGTGTTTGTCGGGGCGGCGGCCATTGCGGTGCGCTGCATCGCCCCGTATCTGGAAGGAAAAGACAGGGATCCCGCGGTGCTTGCGGCGGACGAGGCGGGGCAGTTTATCATCCCCCTTCTGTCCGGGCATCTGGGCGGCGCCCATGACTGGTGCCGGCTCCTCGCCGGCGCATCAGGCGCGCAGCCCGTCATCACCACCGCGACGGATCTGACGGGCGCCTTCGCCCCGGATGTCTTTGCAAAGCAGAATGATCTGGTGATCGACGACCTGACCGCGGCAAAGAAGGTGGCGGCCCGCTGCGCTGCGGGCGGCAGCGCCGGATGGATCTGCCGGCTTCCGGAGACGGGAAGCAGGCCCGCCCAGCTGGTGAATGCGGGCGATGTGAGTGCGGCACCGGGCTGCGCGGCGGGAACTGCCCCGGGTGAAAGCAGCGCCGGCACGATGGACTGCGGCATACTGGTCAGCGCCCGCAGGGAGCCTGCTCCCTTTGCCTGCACGCTGCGCCTCATCCCCCGCCATGTAGTTGTAGGGATCGGATGCCGAAAGGGAAAGAGCGCCGGGGAACTGGAAGCCTTTGTGCGGACGGCGCTGGCGCAGGAAGGCATAGATCTGCGTGCGGTATGCGCCGCCGCTACCATCGATGTGAAAAAGGATGAGCCCGGCCTTGCGGCCCTCTGCGAAAAGATGGGGTGGAAGCTTCTTTCCTTCAGCGCCGGGGAATTGCAGCAGGTGCCGGGGGAATACGCGTCCTCGGACTTCGTGCGGGAGACCGTCGGCGTGGACAATGTGTGCGAGCGCAGTGCGGTGCTCGGCTGCATGGAGATGCTTACGGCGCAGGCAGCCCCGGACACCGGGGTGCGCCTTCTTCTTCACAAAACAGCAGGGGACGGCATGACCGCCGCGGCGGCCTGCTATACAAGGAGGATCAGATTTGACGGGTAAACTCTGGGTAGTCGGGATCGGTCCCGGCGCTTATGATGATATGACGCTGCGGGCGGCTGAAGTCCTTTCCGGCTGCGAGGTGATCGTCGGCTATTCGACCTATATCGAGCTGGTGCGGCCCTTCTTTCCGAAGGCCAGGTTCATCTCCGCGCCCATGCGCAGGGAGAAGGAGCGCTGCGAGACGGCGCTGGATGAGGCGGAAAGCGGAAAGAATACGGCGCTGATCTGCAGCGGGGACGCCGGCGTTTACGGGCTGGCGGGCATTGTGCTCCCCCTTGCGCAGGAGCGGGGAATCGAGACCGGGATCGTGCCGGGGGTGACGGCGGCCCAGAGCGGGGCCGCTCTCCTGGGCGCGCCGCTGATGCAGGACTACTGTGTGATCAGCCTTTCTGACCTGCAGGTCCCCTGGGACGTGATCGAGAAGAGACTGGCGGCGGCCGCGGGGGCCGGCATGGCGATCTGCCTCTACAACCCCGGAAGCAGGGGGAGGAAGGAAAACCTGGAGAAGGCCTGCAGGGTGCTGCTGGAGATTCTGCCCGGTGATACAGTCTGCGGAATCGCCTCCCGGATATCCCGGGAGGGCGAGAGCTGCCGCGTCCTTTCCCTGCAGGAGCTCTGCAGCTGGGAGGCCGGCATGTTCGACACGGTCTTTATCGGAACCGAAAAGACCGGGCGGGCGGGCGGACGCATGGTGACGGCGAGGGCATAAAACCGGCAGGGAGGAGAGAAGATGACGGAGAATACAGTCCGGACGAAGGGCGGCATCCTGCTGTTTGCGGGGACCACGGAGGGAAGGGAGCTGGCTGCCTTTCTGGTGCGCCGGCAGATTCCCTTTACGGCCTGCGTGGCGACCCCGGCGGGCGCCGGTGCGCTGCCTGAAAGTCCCTTCTGCCGTGTGCGCACGGGCAGGCTGGATGCAGGGGAGATGGAAGAACTGATGCGGGCGGAGGGCACCGGCATAGTCGTGGACGCCACCCATCCTTATGCTGCCCTTGTCTCGGAAAACATCCGCGCGGCCTGCAGAGCCGCGGGCTGCGAGTATGTCCGCCTGAGGCGGGCAGCGGCGCCTGGCGCCGGCCATGCCGCGGTGGAGGATATCTCTGCAGCGGTGCAGTTTCTTGCCGGCACGGAGGGGAATATCCTCGCGGCAGCGGGCAGCAGCGCGCTGGAGGCGCTCACCGCGCTGCCGGGCTGGAAAGAGCGGGTCTGGGTCCGCCTTCTTCCGGTGCCGGAGGCGCTGGAGGCTGCCTCTTCCCTGGGCTATTCGCCGGACCACCTGATCCTTATGCAGGGGCCCTTCGGCGAAGAACTGAATACGGCCATGCTGCGCCAGGTGGATGCGGCATGGATGCTGACGAAAGAATCGGGCAGGGCGGGCGGCTTCCCCGAAAAGGAGAGAGCCGCGGCAGCGGCAGGGGCCAGACTTGTCGTGATCGGCAGGCCGCCCGAGGCGGAGGAAGGCCTGGACGCCCTTGGCGTACGTGACCTTCTGTGCAGGCGGCTTGGCCTTCGGGCAGAGCCCTCTGTTACCTTAGCCGGGATCGGTCCCGGCGGCGAAGGAGCGATCACGCCCGACGTACAGAAAGCCTGCCGGGAGGCGGATATCCTGCTGGGCGCGCGGCGGATGCTGCAGGCGGTGCCCGCTGCCGTGCCCAAAGAGGAGGCCTGGACGCCGGCGCAGATCAGCGCCTGCCTTGCGGCCCACCCGGCGGCGGAAAAGGTCGTTGTCCTGCTCTCCGGCGATCCCGGATTTTACAGCGGGGCAAAACGCATCCTGGAGGAGACGGGGGCGGGGGATATCCGTGTCCTGCCCGGCATCTCCTCGGTGGCCGCGCTGTGCGCGCAGCTGAAAACGTCCTGGGAGGACGCCGCCCTGGTCAGCTTGCACGGCAGAGAGGGAGACATCATCGGCGCCGTGCGCACAAAGGAAAAGGTCTTTACCCTGATGGACGGGCCGGAGGGCCTGAAGAACCTGTGCGGGAGACTCGCGGAGCTCGGTCTTGGCCGCGTGCGGGTAGACGCCGGCTTTGATCTCTCCTATCCGTCGCAGAAGATCCTCTCCGGAACGCCGGAAGAGGTGAAGGCACAGCTGGAGAGCGGCCAGGCGGAAGGGATCTGCTGCGCCCTCATCCGCAATCCCGCCCCGGACAGGCGGGTCGCGGCATCCCTTGCGGACGAAGAATTCACCCGCGGCCGGGTGCCGATGACCTCCCGGGAGGTGCGGACCGCCGTGCTCGCCGCGCTGGAGCTGCAGGAAGACAGCATCCTGTATGATATCGGCGCCGGGACGGGATCTGTCTCGGTGGAAGCCGGAAGGCTCCTTCAGGGCGGGCGCGTCTTTGCCATCGAGAAAAACCCGGAGGGGATCGGCCTGATCCGGGAGAACTGCAGGCGCCACAGCCTGGATAACGTGCAGATCGTGGAGGGGACGGCGCCGGAAGCGCTTGCGGACCTGCCCGCGCCGGCCTGCGCCTTTGTCGGCGGCAGCGGCGGACAGATGGAGGCGATCCTCCGCGCCCTGCTTCAGAAAAATCCGGCGGTCAGGATCGTGGCGACGGCGATCTGCCTGGAGACGGCCGGGGAGCTGACCAGACTGACCAAGTGCCTTCCGGTAAAGGACGTGCAGATCGTCAGCCTTACGGCAGCGCGCGCCCGGGAGGCGGGCGGCCTGCACCTGATGATGGGGCAGAACCCGGTCTATATCTTTTCGTTTACGGGAGGAGAAGCATGAACATACCGCGGCTTATGCTGACCGCGCCGGCGAGCGGGAGCGGGAAGACGCTGCTGACCTGCGGCATCCTGCAGGCGCTGATCAAGAGGGGGCTCTCCCCCTGCGCCTTCAAGTGCGGACCGGATTATATCGATCCCATGTTTCACCGGACGGTCCTGGGGACCCGGACCGGCAACCTGGATACCTTTTTTACGGATGAGGAGACGACGAGGCGCATCCTTGCCCGCGGCGCCGCCGGCAAAGACCTTGCCCTGCTGGAGGGCGTCATGGGGTTCTACGACGGCCTGGGGACGGGGACAAAGGGGAGCGCCTACGACATCGCGAGGGTGACGGGAACGCCCTGCGTCCTGGTGGTCAACGCGAGGGGCATGAGCTTTTCCCTCGCCGCCCTGATCCGCGGCTTTGCTTCCTTTAAAGAAGGGGGCCACGTCCGCGGCGTCATCCTGAACCAGATGTCCCCGGCCCTCTACGACAGACTGAAGGGCCCGATCGAGAAGGATACGGGCATCCGCCTCTACGGCTGCCTTCCCCGCATGGAGGAGGCCGTCCTGGAGAGCCGGCATCTCGGCCTGGTGATGCCGGAAGAGATCGGGGGCATCCGGGAAAAGCTGGATGTCCTCGCCGATGAGATCGAGCGGCGGATCGACCTGGATGGCCTGATCGCCCTGGCACAGGAGGCGCCGGACCTCGAAGCGGGCGAAACAGACGTGCCGGGGACGGACGCAGGGGCAGACGCGGAGAGCATCGCAGGCGCCAGAGCCGGAGACGGCCCTGTCATCGCCGTTGCCCGGGACGAAGCCTTCTGTTTCTATTACCGGGAAAATCTGGAACTGCTGGAGCGTCTCGGCGCAAGACTCGAATTCTTTTCCCCGCTCCGCGATGCGGTGCTGCCTAAGGCCGGCGGCCTGCTGCTGGGCGGCGGGTACCCGGAGATCCGGGCGCGGGAGCTTTCCGCCAATGAGGGGATGCGCCGGCAGATCGCGGAGGCGCTTTCCGGCGGGATGCCATGCTTCGCGGAGTGCGGCGGCTTTATGTACCTGCAGGAGCAGATGGAGGACATGGAGGGAAGACTCTGGCCCATGGCCGGCTTTTTCTCCGGCGTCTCCCGCAGGCAGAAGAAGGCGGTGCGCTTCGGCTACATCACGATGGAGGCAAACCCGGGCGCGGACCTGCCCTTCGGCGATCCGGGCCAGGTGCGCGCCCACGAGTTCCACTATTACGACAGCACGGATAACGGCGCGCTGTTCCATGCGCGCAAGGCCTTTCCCGGCAGCGGCTGGGACTGCATGCGGGCAAAGGAAAAGACCCTTGCGGGCTATCCGCATCTGTACTATGCGGGATGCCCCGCCCTGGCAAAGTCTTTCCTTACTGAGTGCGTCTCCTATGCCCGGCGCCGCGGCGGCGCGGAAGCGGGAGCGGGGGCGGAGGACTGCGGAGGGACCAAGGCATGATGGAACTGCTTTCGCCCGCGGCAGGCGGCTCGCTGGGTGCTGCGCTCCTGGTGCGGGCGGCGTCGATGGCGGCAGGCGCGGGTCTTGACCTCCTCTTCGGCGATCCCATCTATCCCCTTCACCCGGTGCGCCTGGTGGGGCACCTGATCGCGGGGCTGGAAAAGAGCCTGCGGCGCCTTCTGCCGAAGACGCCCGGGGGAGAGCTTGCCGGCGGCGCCGCCCTCACGGTGCTGGTGACGGGGATAACGGCGGGGGCGGTCTTCGGTGCCCTGCGCCTTGCCGGGGCGATCTCCCCGGTGCTGGACTTTGCGGTAAGGGCCGTGCTGATCTGGCTGCTCCTTGCCATGCGCTCGCTCCGGGACGAATCGGACTTGGTGCGCAGGGAGCTGGATGACGGGAATCTGCCCGGGGCAAGAAGAGCCCTGTCCATGATCGTCGGAAGAGAGACGGCAAGCCTTGGCGAGGCGGGAATCGTGCGGGCAGCGGTGGAGACCGTGGCGGAAAACTGCACCGACGGCGTGATCACCCCGCTGGTCTGGCTGGCCATCGGCGGCCCCGTGCTGGGCTGGGCGGCCAAGGCCGTCAACACCATGGACTCCATGGTGGGCTACAAAAATGAAAAGTATCTGTACTTTGGCCGGTGCGCGGCAAGGCTGGATGACGCGGTAAATTATCTTCCCGCCAGGGCCGCCGCGCTTTTGCTGATCGCGGCCTGTCTGCCGGCGCGGCTTGACGCGGCCGGCGCCTTCCGGATATGGCGAAGGGACGGACATCTGACGGGAAGCCCGAACGCGGGCCAGACAGAGGCGGCCGCGGCCGGCGCCCTGGGGATCGCCCTCGGCGGCCCCGCCGTGTACTTTGGCAGGACTCTGGATAAGCCCTGGCTCGGCGACGATCTGCGGGAGCCGGAGGCAAAGGATATCCGCAGGGCCCACGCCCTCCTCTACGGGGCGGGACTTCTGGGCCTTGGCATCGCGCTGCTCTGCCTCTGGGCAGTATCCCGCTTCCTTGGGTAAGGGGAAGCGGCCGGAAACTAAAGTAAACGATAAGGAGAGACAGAAGGTGGAAAAACGGGAACACGGGGGCAACATCTACAGGGAAAGGGTCAGGCTGGATTTTTCCGCCAGCTTAAATCCGCTGGGCATGCCCCGGTCCGTTGCTGAGGCGGCCATCGAAGGCGTGGGCGAAAGCATGGCCTACCCGGACCCCGAGGCCCGCGCCCTGCGGGAGGCGATCGCGGGGATGCGGGGTGCCATGCCGGAGCAGGTGATCTGCGGGGCAGGCGCGGCGGACCTGATCCACCTCTTTGTCCGTGCCCTGGGCCCGGAAAGAGCTCTGCTGCCGGCCCCCGGTTTTTCCGAGTATGAGGCAGCGGTGACGGCTGCCGGAGGGACCTGCAGCTTCTACGAGACACCGGCGGAGAATGGCTTTGCGCCCGGGGAGGAGCTGATGGAGGCCCTGGGCCGGGAGACGGACCTTGTCGTGCTGTGCACGCCATCGAGCCCATCGGGAGCCCTCTGCGACAGGGCGCTGCTCCGGCAGGTCCTGGCGGAGTGCGCGCGCAGGGGCATCTGGATCCTCGCGGACGAGTGCTTCCTCGGCCTGGTGTCGGAGGGAGAGAGATGGTCCCTTGCGGGGGCGGTCCCGGAGTACGACAGGCTCTTTGTCCTGGACGCCTTCACGAAAAGCTTTGCCATGCCGGGGCTCCGCCTCGGGTACGGGCTTTGCGGAAATGAAGAGATGCTTAAGGTCATGCGCGCCCTGCGCCAGCCCTGGGCGGTATCGCTGCCGGCCCAGCTGGCGGGGATAGCCGCAGCGGGCGAAAGGGCGTTTCTTGCGGAGAGCAGGGAAAAGATCGCCCTCTGGCGCGGGCAGCTGGAGGAAGCGCTGCGGAAGAGGGGATTTGCCGTCTTTCCCGGAAGGGCCAATTACCTGCTCTTTACCGGGCCGGAGGACCTTGGCCGGCACCTTATGGAGAAGGGGATCCTCATCCGGGACTGCCGGAATTTCCGCGGCCTCGGGCCGGGATACTTCCGCACGGCGGTGAAGACGCCGGAGGAAAACGCAGCGCTGCTTGCGGCGCTGGATGAACTTTCTGGGGAGGTGAAGGAATGAGCAGGGCAAGATCGATCATGATCCAGGGGACCATGTCGAATGCGGGAAAGAGTCTGATCGCGGCGGGCCTTTGCCGGATCTTCCGCCAGGACGGATTAAAGGCTGCGCCCTTTAAGGCGCAGAATATGGCGCTCAATTCCTATGTCACCGCGGACGGGCTGGAAATGGGGAGGGCCCAGGCCGTGCAGGCCTTCTTTGCCGGCGTGGAGCCGGATGTCAGGATGAACCCCATCCTGCTCAAGCCCACCGGGGATACCGGCAGCCAGGTGATCGTCATGGGCCGCGTGCGCGGCGATTATCCCGCGCGGGCTTATTTTGCCGAGAAGAAGAAGCTTCTGCCCGTGGTGGAGGAGGCCTACCGTTCCCTTGCCGAAGAGTATGACGTCATCGTGATCGAGGGGGCAGGGAGTCCCGTGGAGATCAACCTCAAGCAGGACGATATCGTCAATATGGGCATGGCAAGGCTGGCCGGCGCCCCCGTCCTTCTCGTCGGGGACATCGACCGGGGCGGCGTGTTCGCCCAGATGGCCGGCACGGCCGCGCTGCTGGAGCCCTGGGAGAAGAAGTACCTGAAGGGCCTGATCGTGAATAAGTTCCGGGGAGACCGGTCGCTGCTCGATCCCGGCCTTGTGATGCTGGAGGAAAAATGCGGCGTGCCGGTGGCGGGCGCCGTGCCCTGGATGGATGTGGAGATCGACGCGGAGGACAGCCTGAGCGGATCCTTCTCGTCGTCGGCAGCGGGGAGCCTGATCGACCTGGCCGTCATCCGCCTGCCCAGGATCTCGAACTTTACGGATTTTGCGCCCCTCGACAGAATCGAAGGGGTGGGCGTGCGCTATGTCACCTCCCCGCGGGAGCTGGGCCGTCCCGACCTGATCTTCCTGCCGGGAACGAAGAATACGATGGCTGACCTGAAGTGGCTGCGCGGCAGCGGCCTGGAGCGGGCCATCCTGGCTCTTGCCCGCACCGGGACCCCGGTGATGGGGATCTGCGGCGGGTACCAGATGCTGGGCACGCGGCTCATTGATCCTGCGGCCCGGGAGGAAAAGAGCATGGAAGGCCTCGGCCTTCTGCCTCTGGAGACCGTCTTTACCGACCGGAAGACCCGGCTCAAGGTCAGCGGGCACATGGCTGACATTGCCGGCGATTTTGCCGCGCTTTCCGGCGCCCGGATAGAGGGATACGAGATCCACATGGGCCAGACCCATCCCGCTGGCAGCGGGGAGGGAGAGGAAGCGACGGCGCCCCTGACGACACTGGCGGCAGAGAGAGAGGCCGCAGCCGGTATGGAAGGCGCAGCAGCGGCAGCGGAAGATGCCTGGACAAGAACGGAAGGCGCCGCGGCCGGTACGGTGCTGGGCACCTACGTGCATGGAATCTTCGATACGAAGGAGGCTGCCGAAGGACTGGTCCGGGCGCTGGCTGCCCGGCGCGGCCTGGAGGGCATGGCCTTTACTGCGCGCGACAGCGCCGAGTTTGCCCGGGAGCAGGCGGACCTGGTGGCCGATACGCTGCGCAGTGCGCTGGACATGGAAATGATCCGCCGCATCCTGCGGGAGGGGGTACAGGAGTAAGCATGGAAGAAGAACGGAAAGAGAGCTTTATCACAGATCCTTCCCGGATAGAGGCGGAGAGCTTTGCCATCATCGACCGGGAGCTGAAGGAGAGGGGCATCACGCTGCCGGAGGCCTATGCCCCGGTCATCAAGCGCTGCATCCATACCACGGCGGACTTTGACTACGCGGAGAACCTCGTCTTTACGGAGGGCGCGCTGGAGGCGGGACTTGACGCCCTGCGGGCCGGCGCCGATATCGTGACGGACACGCGCATGGCGATGGCGGGTATCAGCCGCCGCGTCCTGGAGCGGTACGGCGGACGGCTGCGCTGCAGCATGGCCGATGAGGACGT
>ODAI011677022.1_pt1 | contig 14618 bp, 12 predicted proteins | sample 1539321 | NCBI WGS metagenome assembly ODAI01 (sample SAMN02144231, study PRJEB22623) | gut metagenome | biome: sheep rumen | host: Ovis aries | place: New Zealand
GTCAAGTTTCCTGCTCCAACGGTAAAATAAAACCCATTATTATTCATTTCCCTCAAAAAAAGGCGGGATAAACAGCTTTTGATAGGTTTTAATGGCAAATGCATCCGTCATGCACGCCACATAATCGCAGACCGCCCGATCCAGCCCTTCTTTATATACGATTTCCATATACTCGTTGGGCATCAGCGCCGGAGACGCTTTAAAGAAGCGGAAGAGTTCGCGCACGATATGACGGACTTTTCTTGTCTCTCCTTCCGCCCAGTCTCTGGCATAAACATACTCAAACAGAAACGATCTGAGGGACATCAGCGCATTCCATGTGTCGGGCGCCATCGCAATTTCATCTCTGTCAGCCGACCAGCTGATCACACTCCGGATCATCGACTCGATCCGCTCCCCATGCGTCTCGCCGAGCAGGTGGATCGCGTCCTTTGGCAGCTGTTCCTCCGTGATGATTCCCGCACGCAATGCGTCGTCGATATCATGATTCACATACGCAATACGATCTGCAAGGTGAACACAGTTCCCCTCCGGCGTCGAAGGGCGCACCGAGCCGGAATGATGCTCGATGCCGTCGCGCACTTCCCACGTCAGATTCAGCCCCTGTCCGCCGCGCTCCAGCACTTCCACAACCCGCCGGCTCTGAATTCTGTGCTCAAAACCGCCTTCCATCAGCTGGTCGAGGACGTCTTCACCCGCATGTCCGAAGGGTGTATGCCCCAAATCGTGCCCCAGCGCAATGGCTTCCGCCAAATCCTCATTCAGCCTCAGCGCACGCGCAATGGTCCGGGCGACCTGCGTAACCTCCAGGGTATGTGTGAGCCGCGTACGGTAGTGATCCCCAACAGGGGATAAAAAAACCTGCGTCTTTCCTTTCAGACGCCGAAAAGACTTGCAATGGAGAATCCGGTCCCTGTCTCTCTGGAATTCTGTTCTCATATCGTCGGGCGAAATCGGCTTCTCTCTCCCTTTTGTGGAAGCACTGAGCGTAGCACGCGAGGAGAGATTCTGCTTTTCGATCTGCTCCAATCGCTCTCTGATGGTAATCTCGGTTCACCTCCACAATTTGATCCGTCTTATGTTATTCGACACAAAGAACAAAATACCTTTTCCTGCATCTCTTTTCGTACACAGAAACGCCGGCAGACGCGCTCTGCCGGCTTCAACTTGAAAGAGAATACTCCTTCAACACCCCTCAAAGGCTGATTGTTAAAGCATTTTGCTTTCAAAATGCTGTAGCCTATTTGTGCCATTAATCCCCTTTGATGGAAAGGTCCCGGAAACTGCCTAAATTGCCTTCTTTCCAGTGCCTGCGGCACAGGCTGACGTATTGGGAATTTCCGCCCAGCAGAATCTGCTCGCCTTCCCGGACGATGCGGCCGTCATGGACGCGCGCATTGAACGTCGCTTTTTTCCCGCACCAGCAGACAGTTTTGATTTCTTCGATGGTGTCGCTCCATTGCAAAAGGGCCTTGCTTCCCTCGAAAAGCTCCCCGCGGAAATCCGTCCGGAGCCCATAGCAGATCACGGGGATGCCCAAGTCATCCACAATATCCACTAACCCAACGACCTGCTTCTCCGTCAGAAAATGAGCCTCATCGACAATGATACAAGCATATCCATCCAGGTTGATTTCCGGCAGGTCTTCGACAAACCGGCACTCGGTCTGAAGCCCGCTCCTGGAACGCACAATTGTCGCCCCATCCCGGTTCTCCAGTCTGGGCTTCAGCATGAGCACTTTGCAGCCTCTCTCTTTGTAGTTGTATTCCACCATCACTGCGTTCGCCGTTTTGCTGGAACCCATTGCGCCATACCGGAAATAGAGCTTTGCCATCGTCAGTCCTTCTTTCTCTTCTAGTAAAAAGCCTGCTCTTTCAAGCAGGCCTTCGGTATGCCTTAATCACTGAAACGTGCATCCATATAAGCTTTCACAACACTCAGGCATTTCTGCTCGCTCATATGTCCTGTGTTGAGGCAAAGATCATAGAGTCCTGCATCCTGCCATTGTCTGCCTGTGAAGTAGCGGAAGTAATCCGCTCTTCTTTTGTCTGTCTTGCGAATTTTTTTTTCCGCCCCTTCGAGATCCAGCCCGTCAGCCTCCATCCCCCTGCGTTCGCAATCCGCCACAGGAGCCGTCACATAGACGTTGATGACATTGTCCCTTCCCCGCAGGATGTAATTCGCGCATCGCCCAACGATTACGCAATTGCGCGTCGCAGCGAGTTCACGAATGATTTTTGCCTGGTAACGGAACAGGTTTTCGTTGGAGATGAAATCATCGCTGTCCGGCGGGATCACTTCTCCACTGTAAACCTGTCTGGCAATGCGGAAGAGCGGCAATCTGGCAGCACTCTCGTCTGCTTTTGCGAAAAGCTCCTCGCTGATGCCGCTTTCGTCTGAAGCGATACGAAGGATTTCGCGGTCATAATAATCATAGCCGAGTTCGTTAGCCAGCAGCTTGCCCATTTTTCTTCCTCCGCTGCCGTAACTGCGGGCAATTGTAATGACCCTGTTTTCCATGCCGATCCCTCCTTGCCTGTCGTTGTTACACTCTTACGATATAATTATACTGAAAGCGGCCTCCAAAATCAACCGTTCAGTCCAGTTCTCCCGCGTACGCAAGCACAAGCGCCGATGCCACAATCGCAGCCGTCTCCGTCCTCAGGATCCTCGGTCCCAGTGTCACCGTATGCGCGCCCGCTTTGTCTTTCAGCCATTCGATCTCCTGCTCACTGATTCCGCCTTCCGGTCCAATCACGATGCCAACGGAGAGTCGCTTTCCTTGAATGGTCTGCTTGCCAGCTTCAATCCTTTCGCGCAGTGAAGCCGTTCCTTTTCCAGACGCCTTTTCCCAGGGAACAATCAAAAGATCCAGCGCTTTGAGTCTGTCCATTTGCCGTTCCAGAAGATCCGCCTTTTCAACCGCAAGCGGTTGGGTTCTGCCGCATTGTTTTACAGCTTCCTGCGCAATTTTAGACCACCGTTCTGTCTTTCGTTCCAGAGCCTTCGCGTTCTCATTCGACACCACGCTACGCTCCATAAAGACCGGAACAATGCGGCTCACGCCCAATTCCGTGCATTTCTGCACGATAAGTTCCATTTTATCCGCTTTAGGCATGCCTTGAAACAGTGTCACCTCGATGGACGCTTCTGTATCCGGCAGCTGTTCCAGCAGATCTGCCCTGACCTTTCCCTGCTCAGCTAAAGAAACCCGCGCCTTCCATCGTTTGGCATCGAGAATGACCTCGATGAGATCTCCCTCTCCAAGGCGGAGAACCCGTATGGCATGGACAGCGTCCTCTGGCTTCAGGAAGACCTCGTCCTCACATTGATCAGCAAAAAAACGATGCATACTTCACCGATGCGCCGCCAGGCACACCCATTCTCCCTCTTGCATTCTCTGATCCAGTTGATATCCCGCCATCATCAATGCGCGCTGTACATCTTCTTCGCGTTCCTTGATGATGCCAGAGCAGATAAACACGCCATTCTCGCGCAGTCTCCCTGCCGCAGGCCTGCACAGGAAGCAGATTACGTCCGCGATAATATTGGCTACGATCACATCCGCAGAACCGCTTTCCTGCTCCAGAAGATCGCCATGTTCCACCTGGACGACATCCGCCAAGCCGTTTGCCTTCACATTTTCTTCAGCCGCTTTCACCGCTTGCTCGTCCAGGTCGATGGCTATGCACTTTCCGGCGCCCAGTTTTGCGGCGGCAAGCGCCAAAATGCCGCTGCCGCATCCGACATCCATACATACATCTCCTGGCTTCACATATCTCTCCAGCATCCGGATGCACATGGATGTCGTCTCATGCGTACCCGTACCAAAGGCCATTCCCGGGTCCAAATGGATCACCAGATCGCCAGGCTGCTCGTCATAGTCTTCCCATGTGGGCTTGATGACGATCCGATTCCCGATATGCATGGGTTTATACCATTTTTTCCAGTTCTCTTTCCAGTCCTCGTCCTGCACATTCTGGAGATCTACATTCAGCGAACCCATGTCAAATCCCATCTGCTCTGCCTTAAGAACAGAAAGCTTTTGCTTTGCCAGATGCGTTTTCTCCGTCTGGCTTCCATCCGCTTCGAAGTACGCTTTCACCAGTACGTCTTCCGCCATGTTTGCCAGCACTTTTTCGTCGATCATGTCCCACATGCCGTCTTTTTTATTGCTGGACAGCACGTCATATCGATCGACGATTTCCGTCCCCGCAGCGCCGGCATCCATCAATAATTGACTGACAATGTCCGCACCCATCGTTGTAGTATGCACCGTTATCTGCTGCCAATCCATCGCTTTATCCCTCTTTTTTCGCTAATGCAAAGCAAAGCGAAGCGCCCAGAGCCCTTCGCTTTAGCTGTGTTACTTTTTGTCGAACCGTTCCTTGAACCGTTCGGCGTTCTCCTTGATATAATCGCGCATCTGTTCACCGAACGTCTTGCGTCGCTCGTATTCACGGCCATTGAGAGAATCCTCAAACTGCCTCAGCAGCTCTTTTTGCTTCTCCCCAAGGTGCTTCGGCACTTCGACATGCACCGTAAAGTACAGATCCCCGCGCCCGCTGCTCTTGAAATGCTGAATTCCCTGATTCCGTATTCTGAAGGAAGTCCCGTCCTGCGTTCCAGCCGGAATCGTGAACTTCGTCGTGCCCTCCAGCGCCGGAACATCCATCTCTCCGCCCAACGCGGCCTGCGTAAACGAAATCGGCACATCGCAATGCAGGTCAAACCGATCGCGTTTAAAGATCTTATGCGGGCGCACTGTGCAGGTAATGTACAGATCGCCTGACGGACCGCCGTTGACGCCCGGTTCCCCTTCATTCGGAATCATCATGAAGTTCTGTCCGTCGTCGACGCCAGCCGGAACGGTCAGCGTCACAGTGCGGGTGATCCGCTTAAATCCTGTCCCTCCGCAGTCCGTGCAGCGCTCCTTGATGATCTTTCCCTTTCCGCCGCAGGCAGAACAGGTCCGCAGCGTCTGCACCTGGCCAAATGCGGAATTCATGGTCACGCGCTGCTGCCCGCTGCCACCGCAGGTTGGGCAAGTGGTTGGCTGCGTTCCAGGCTTCGCGCCCGTTCCTTTGCATTTATCACAAGTCGCTTTGCGTGCGAAGGTAAACTCTTTCCGGCATCCAAAGGCTGCCTCTTCAAACGTGAGCACCAGATTGTGCTGGAGATCGCTTCCGCGCTGCGGCGCATTTCTGCGCGAAGAAGAGCTGAATCCTCCCCCGAAACCGCCGCCTGTAAACATGTCAAAGATATCTTCAAAGCCGCCAAAACCGCCGAAGCCGCTGCCAAAACCGCCAAAGCCAGAGCCGCCGTCCGCCTGCGGATCGTCAAAACCAAATTGGTCATAACGCGCACGCTTCTGTGGGTCAGACAAAACCTGATAAGCTTCATTGACCTCACTGAATCTGGCTTCTGCTTGCTTATCATCCGGATGCAGATCCGGATGACAGGACTTAGCTGCCTTTTTGTATGCTTTCTTGATCTCTTCCTCGGAGGCATCCTTGGATATGCCAAGCACCTCGTAATAGTCCTTTTTAGCCGCCACGGCAGTCACCGCCAATCTTTAAACGCAGGCTTGCCGCCGTCAATGGGCGGCGGCAAAACCTTGTTTTACATCTCAATTCTTTCGCTCAGTGGACGTCATAGTCCGCATCCTGCGCGCCATCGCTGTTCGAGGAACCATTGCCGTTCCAGTTCTGCTGAGCGCCGTTTGCGTCGCCGCCAGCCTGCTGCGCGGCTTTGCCGAAGATTGCGTAAACCTTTTGCGTGAAGGCGTCGATCGCATTCTTGATCTTCTCAACGTCGTTGGTTTCGCGCACCTTCTTGAACTCGCTCACCTCGTTCTCAATGGCCGCTTTATCCTCTGCGCTGAGCTTGTCGCCGATTTCGCGAAGCTGCTTCTCTACTTCAAAGATCAGCGTATCCGCACGGTTCAGTGTTTCCACTTCTTCCTTGCGGCGCTTGTCTTCTTCAGCATACTGCTCCGCTTCCTTGACGCGCTGGTTGATTTCTTCCTCGGTAAGGTTCGTGCTGGAGGTGATGGTCACCTTCTGCTCGTTGCCCGTACCGAGATCCTTTGCAGACACGTTCACGATGCCGTTGGAGTCGATGTTGAAGGTAACCTCGATCTGCGGCACTCCGCGGGGCGCAGGAGAAATGCCCGTCAGCTGGAAGCGGCCCAGTGTCTTGTTGTCCGCCGCCATCTTGCGCTCGCCCTGGAGCACGTGGATGTCCACGGAAGTCTGGCCATCCGCTGCAGTAGAGAAGATCTGGCTCTTCTTAAACGGAATCGTCGTGTTGCGGTCAATGAGCTTTGTAAAGACGCCGCCCAGTGTCTCAATGCCCAGGGACAACGGGGTAACATCCAGCAGCACAACATCCTTCACGTCGCCGCCGAGGATGCCGCCCTGAATCGCAGCGCCAACAGCAACGCACTCATCCGGGTTGATGTTTCTGTAAGGCTCCTTACCGGTCATCTTGCGGACAGCTTCCTGAACCGCAGGGATTCTCGTAGAACCGCCGACCAGGATCACACGGCCAATTTCATCAGCTGTCATACCTGCATCCCTGAGGGCGTCGCGGATCGGCCCAACCGTCGCATCCACCAGATCGCGTGTCAGTTCGTCGAACTTCGCGCGGGTCAGCGTGATATCCAGATGCTTCGGGCCTGTCGCATCAGCGGTGATGAACGGCAGATTGATGTTGGTGCTCATAACGCCGGAAAGCTCGATCTTCGCCTTTTCCGCCGCTTCCTTCAGGCGCTGCAGGGCCATACGGTCCGCCTTCAGGTCGATACCCGTATCCTTCTTAAACTCAGATGCAAGGTAATCGATGATCCTCTGGTCAAAATCATCGCCGCCCAGATGGGTGTTGCCGTTGGTAGCCTTCACTTCGAACACGCCGTCGCCCACCTCAAGGATGGAAACGTCAAACGTGCCGCCGCCCAAGTCGTAAACCAAGATCGTGTGGGAGTCTTCCTTGTCAAGGCCATATGCCAGGGACGCTGCTGTCGGCTCGTTGACGATACGCTTAACATCAAGACCCGCAATACGGCCTGCGTCTTTCGTCGCCTGGCGCTGGCTGTCCGAGAAGTACGCCGGCACGGTAATCACGGCCTCAGAGACCTTTTCGCCAAGATACGCTTCGGCATCCGTCTTCAGCTTCATCAGGATCATCGCGCTGATGTCTTGCGGAGTGTATTCTTTGCCGTCGATCGAAATCCTGCGGTCTGTACCCATGTCACGCTTGATCGAGATGATCGTGCGGTCCGGGTTGGCAACCGCCTGACGCTTTGCCACCTGGCCGACCAGGCGCTCGCCATTCTTCGCAAAAGCCACCACAGACGGGGTCGTTCTGGAACCTTCCGCGTTTGGAATAACGACCGGTTCTCCGCCTTCAATAACAGCCACGCAGCTGTTGGTTGTTCCCAAATCAATGCCAATAATCTTTCCCATAACCGTTTCCTCCTAATTATTCAAAATTGTGTTAAACTCTTTTTATCGGATCAGGAATTAACCTGCTACGACCTTCACCATCGCGTGCCGGATCACCTTATCACCCATCCGGTATCCTTTCTGCAGGACGCCGCACACCGTTCCCGGCTCGCCTTCGTCTTTCGTTCCCTGAAGAACCGCGTTCATGGAGAGCGCATCAAATGCTTCACCCATGGGATTGATCTCCTCTACCTTGAGCTGCTCCAGCGTACTGTGCATCTGCCGGAGCACCATGGCCAGCCCTTCTTTGAGCGGTGATTCTTCCTCTCCAGAGGCATCCATCGCGCGCTCCAGATTGTCAAGAACGGGAAGAAAATACCGAATTGTATCCCTTCTGCTTTCTTCTTCCGTGTCCTTGCGAAGCGTTTCCGTCCGCCGTCTGTAGTTCGCAAATTCCGCCATCTGTCGTTTTGCCATTTCCAGGTATTCGTCGCGTTCAGCGATCAGGGATTTCATCGCATCGTTTTCTTCTTCCTGAGTATCGCTCTCTTTTCCTTCCGTTTCTTCCTCAGGGATTGGTGCTGATTCATTCTCCTGATTGTCTGTATCCTGCTGTTTCATATCGTCGTTCACCTTCAACCGCCTCCTTTACAGCGAAACGCTCTGCTGCGCTCTGCTACTTTCCCTCTCTCAGTTGTTGTTCCTCAACAGCCCGGCCGAGCGTTTTTCCCACTTCGTCCAGAACCGCCAAAACCTTTCCATAACGCATCCGCGTCGGCCCGATCAGTCCTATGGTATTCACACGGCCGTCCCTCAAGCGGTAGCTGGCTGTAACCACGGAGCAGTCCTTCAGCTCTTCCATTCCTGTTTCTGGACCAATTCGAACGGTGATCTCCATCTCTCCCTGCCGGTTCAAAAGCGCCAGCAGCTTGTCCTTTGTCTCCAGCACTTTCAGCAGCTCTTTGGCTTTTCCCACGTCTGCGTATTCCGGAAAGGCCAGCAGATTGGATCGGCCGCCGATCACGATGCTTCCCTCTTCTGCCGCCGCTTCCGCTTCCGGCTGCTGCGCGATCATCCGAAGAAGATCCTGCATTCCGACGTTTTCCGTTTCCGCAATATGCAGGAGAGACGCGGAAAGCTTATCCAGCGGGCACCCTGCCAGCCTGTTTGACAGGACCTGAGAGATCATGAAGAGCGTGTCCGGCGAAACAGACTGACCAATGTCAATCAGATGCTGCTTGACCGCGCCGGACTGTGTCACCAGTACCATGAGGATGCGGCTGTCTGAAACCGGAACCAGCTGCAAGTGGCTGAGCTGCTGCTCCGCTCTTGGGGTTCTTGTGACAACAGCCGTCGTGTAATTTGTCATTCCGGATATCGCTCTGGCAAGCTTCGCGGACAGCAGCTCGACTTGCTGTATCCGGCTGTCAAAGCAGCTCTGGATATACAGTAACTCTTCCGTCGACAGTTGAGACGGCTGGAGCATGCGGTCAACGTACAGCCTGTAAGCTTTATTTGACGGCACACGGCCCGCTGACGTATGCGGTGAATCCAGATACCCCAGATCTTCCAGATCGCTCATTTCATTGCGAATCGTCGCTGAAGAAAGATTCTGTTCGTATTTTTTGGATATCGTTCTCGACCCAACAGGCAATGCGGTCAGAATGTAATCATCGATGATCGCTTGCAGAATCCTGTATTTACGCTCGATGAGATCCATTCCTTTCGCCTCCTTCTTGTTAGCACTCTAGTCTTGAGAGTGCTAACCTGCGTGTAAGATACCACTTATGTACGCTTTTGTCAACTGCTTTTTCGCTTTTTATTTCTTTTTTAATTGCCACAGTCCGTTTCCTGAGATACAATGTCCCTGTCGGGCAAAATCGCAAACCGCCAAAGGCGGTTCGAAAAGGAGCTGTTTTGATATGCCGATGGACGGCGTCATGCTTTCGTTTATCAGTCGGGAGCTCAGCCAAACTCTCCGGGATGGACGGATAGATCGTATCATCCAACCGGAACGGGATGAACTTCATCTTCTTATACGCGCACAGGGAGCAAACGTCCGTCTTCTGCTCAGCGCTTCAGCCAACGCAGCCCGTGTGCATCTCACCAATCAGGCGAAGAATGGTCCTGCTGAGCCTCCCATGTTCTGCATGCTGCTGCGAAAGCACTTGGCCGGCGCTCGTATTGAAGCAGTCCGGCAGATTGCTGGGGACCGTATCCTCTCGATTGATATGCTCGTTCTGAACGAGCTGGGTGACCTGGTCAGGCGTCATCTCATCACTGAGATGATGGGCCGTCACAGCAATATCATCCTGACTGATCAGGATTTCAGGATTATTGATGCCATACGGCGGGTGGGAAGTGACGTATCCAGGCTGCGCGTTGTACAGCCCGGCGCCCAGTATTGCATTCCCGCGACGCAGGATAAGCTGGACCCTGCTGCCGCAACGATTGAAGACCTTGCCGCGCGGTTTGAAGGCGAGCACGGCAGCGTACAAAAAGCCATTTTGCACTCGCTCGCCGGCTTCTCTCCGCAGGCTTCTTTCGAAGCAGTTGCCAGGCTGGGCTTGGATCCGGACGACAGCATTGCAGACCAGCAGCCGCTTCCCGTATTTGCCGACCGTCTGCTACAGTACGTCCGCAGAATGCCCGAGCTGACTCCGCCCGGCATTGTATTGGACACGGACGGGAGCCCGATGGATGTGTTTCCCTTCCCGCAGCAGCACCTGTTTGCTTTCAAAACATGGACTTACAACAGCGCAAGCGAAGCGCTGGAAGCTTTCTATGGGGAGCGCGACAGACGGGAGCATATGAAGCAGCGCGCTTCTGGACTGTCTCATCTGATTTCTAATTCTATTGAGCGGTGCACAAGGAAGATTCTGCTTCAGGATGAAGCGCTCGCCGGCGCAAAGCGCATGGATGAATACCGAAAGAACGGTGAATTGCTTCAGGCAAATCTGTACCGGCTGGAGAAGGGAACTGCTTACGCGGAAGTCGAAGATTATTATACAGAGAACTGTCCTGTGATTCAGATTCCCATGGATACCGCACTTTCTCCCGCCCAGAATGCCCAAAGGTATTTCAAGCTTTACAGAAAGGCTCGCGGCGCGAAGTTGCTTGCTGCTGAGCAAAAAGAAAAAGCCGAAAGCGATTTGCTTTTTTTAGAGCAGATGCAGGATGATCTGCGCAAAGCCTCTTCTGAAAAAGATCTTTCTGAGCTGCGCAGTCTTCTGGAAGAAGCCGGGTACGCCAAACGGCACTCCGGTCCCGTAAAAAAGAAAAAGGATCTCCCCTCTCTGCCGATGCAGTATCGTTCCTCAGACGGCACGCTGATTGAAGTCGGCAAGAACGCAGTTCAAAACGAACGCCTGACCCTCTCCGCAAAAGGAGAAGAGTTGTGGCTTCACGCGCAAAAAATGCCCGGTTCTCACGTCATCGTGCATTCCCCTGAGCCCTCTGATCAAACCATACAGGAAGCCGTACTTCTGGCAGCCTATTATTCCAAAGGCAGCCGTTCCGCTCAGGTTCCAGTGGATGCCACAAAGCGGCGTTACATCAAGAAGCCTGGCGGAACGCCTGTCGGGTACGTCACGTATACACATCAGCAAACCTTCTATGTCACGCCCCATGAGACAGCCGTCAGCAAGCTTCAATGCATTCGCGCCTGAATCGAAACATGTCAAAAGAGCAGCCGCTTTCAAAACGACTGCTCTTTTATGTATGTTCTTAAGGCTTTGCCGGCGCGCCGCATTTCGGGCACGGCTTCAGCTTGTTGTAAGGGCTCTTGCTCAGTTCGCCATAAGTGAATTTACCTTTCAGCGGAAGGAACCTCGACGCGACAGACGGGCACTTCTGATCAAGGTGATACATCTTCCCGCCGTCTTTGTTGTAATACAGCTTCGTTTTCGGTCCAGGTGTTGGCGTGGGCGTCGGTTCCGGCGTTGGTGTCGGCGTGACATTCGGATCAGGCGTAGGCGTCGCCGCCTCAACCAGAATGCCGCTGGATATGGAATCCGGATCTACATACCATGCCTGGTTTTCGAAGAGAACAATCGCATCATATTGATAGGTTCTGAGCGCGCCGCCATACGTGACGTCTGCCTGAATGGTGATTGTGCGGGCTGTGCTTGTATCCGTTCCGGAAGGCGGCGTCAGCTGGCGCCACTCTGAAAGAGGTTTCTGGGCAAACTTCCAGAACAGCTGCTGCTGAGCAGCATCGATCTGAGCGTTCTGCCAGCTGGGTGCCGTATACTGAACCATATCCGCGATAATCCCTTTGCGCCACTTCTCCATGAAGTTTTCCAGCGCAATCTCAGCATCTGATTTTACATCTGCGACATACACACCGCTGCCGGAATTGCTTCCTGTTTCCAAATCATTTCCCGTTTGGCTTCCCGACTGAATGCCGACTTCTTGAACGCCGTCAAATACGTCATCGACATTCTCGACGGAGCTGTAATAGTCCTCCGGGACACTCGTTCCCATTGTGCTGTATGTTTGTGTGAAAATCGGCGTGGTTGTCACCACGGGTAAAGCTGTAGAGAGATTCTCTGGAACTCTGAAATCCGCAGGTCTGCGCCTTGTTCCCAAAGCAGAGACAAGCATCATAACCGTCAGCAATCCGTAGAGCGCAGAAAGTACCATCCTTCCGGGAAAGAGAAAAGCACCGGATACCCACATCCCCAGTAAGCCAATGACAGTGAGCGCAATAAAAACCCAGCGCAGCGTATCAATAAACACCGCAAGCAACAGAAGCACCGGCAAAATAATGAAAAAAAGCAGCAGGAAAATCTGATTGATTTCTTTTTTGGGCCGCTTCGGCTTTGGCTTTTTATCCAGGACTTTTGCGCTGCCTGCAGGCGTATAGGTATAGCCCGATCTGTTCGAACGCACAGCTGGCCGCCTCCTTTTAAAATATCCGGCATCCATGATGCCCACTCATATGAATGTGATTATATCATACTTCATCTTGCCATTCAAATCCCCGCCCAAAAAGCAATGACCGGATCACACGACCCGGTCATCGAAGAGATGGAGCGGTAGACGAGATTCGGACTCGCGACATCCACCTTGGCAAGGTGGCACTCTACCACTGAGCTACTACCGCTTGACGTCCCTTATCTTACTTTGAAATCACTTATCTGTCAAGTGGTTATCTGAAAAACACATGCATTCTGTCACGTTTCTTCATTCATCATAGAATGAACATCCGCCGATAAACTCACGCAGGATGGACGTTGGCGGGATTTCCGCCTCGTCATAACTGTCCACGAAATAATTGAGGAATTTCACCACGCGCCTCGCCCGTGTGTAATACACGCTATCCGGCTTTACCGCTTTCAGCAAATCATAAGCATACTTTTTAAGAATCGGGAGCTCATAGATCAATGAGGTATTGAACATTGCATCCGCCATTTCCTGATAGGGATAGATGTACTTCTCTTCCCCTGCACGCACATTGTCCCACATGCTCATTGTGTCCTCAACCCCGGAACCGCGCGTCCGCTTATCTCTGACGAGCCTGCGCAGAAAGCGCGCATCCGTCGCGCGGATACGATTATGATTATCCAGGCTGAGCGGCGTAAGTGCGCTGACGTACACCAGGAACTTATATCCTCCCGGAATACAATCCGAAAGACTCGGGTTCAGTCCGTGAATGCCCTCAACCACAAGGATGTCCTCCGGGCCGATCGACATCTTAACGCCTTTGCTTTCACGTTTTTTTGTCTTGAAAGAATACTGTGGAAGCTCCACTTCTTCTCCATCCAGAAGGCGGATCAGTTGTTCACCAAACAGCGGAACATCGATAGATTCCAGGCATTCCAGATCCGGTTTTCCTTCTTTGTTCAGCGGCACTTTGTCCCTGTCCAGATAATAATTATCCAGCGATACGGCAACCGGGCGCTTCCCGCACGCCTTCAACTCCACGTTAAGACGATTGGCAAACGTCGTCTTTCCGCTGGAGGATGGTCCCGCGACAAAGACAATCCGCGCACCCCGCGCAGCGATCTGCCCTGCAATCCCGGCGATCTCATGCTGCTGCAGCGTCTCGTCCAAACGGATGAGTTCCCGCATACCGCCCTGTCGGATGATGTCATTCAGATCTGCTGCATTTCTGCAGCCGCAAATCTTTGAATTGAGATATGCCCGCTGATACGCGCGCATCAAACAGGGTCTGTCAGCCAGCGGCGCGGGTTTTTCTGACAAATTCGTTCCCGGCAGAAGCAATACCAATCCGGGATAATACATGCGAAGCGCATATTGCTGAATCTCGCCCGTAGAATTTGCCATATTGCCATAGAAGAATTCCGTATAGCCGCCGCAAGACCAGACATTCAAGGTGTCAAACGGCCTGTAGCGCAGAAGCCGCACGGTATCTTCCTGCCCTATAGACGAAAAATACGAAAGCGCTTTTTCTTTATCGATAGTCTGACGCGTAATCTGTAAATCCTGAGCTGTGATCGAGCGCATACGCTGCTCAATCCTGCGCACGAAATCCGGCGTGACAGAAGCGCCTGTGATCGTCAGATAGATTCCTCGTCCGAGGCTGTGTTCAAAACGCACCTTCGCTTCAGGCGCTATATCCCGCAAAGCAAGGAGAAATATCATCCTGGCGCTGCGTTCATAAATCCGTCTGTCTTCTTCCTTCCTTCCGTCCAGCATGGCTTTCTCCTTTCTGTTATTCACCCTTTATATAAGAAGCTGCGCTTCGCCCGGCAAGCGCTCCTGTGGAAAAGGCGATCTGTAAGTTAAACCCTCCCGTATGCGCATCCACATCAATCACTTCTCCAGCAAAAAAGAGGCCCGGGATCTGCTTGCTCATCATCGTGGAGGGGCTGAGTTCTCTTGTATTCACGCCTCCGCGCGTCACGATCGCTTCCTCAATCGGGCGCAGCCCAGAAACGGGCAGCGTTAACCGCTTCATGGTCTGCACGAGACGCATGCGCTGGGTCCGGTTGATCTTCGCAGCAAATGTTTCCGGCGCTATGCCGCTCAAACTGCAGAAAACAGGGCAGAACCTAGCCGGGAGCCATTGCTGCAGAATGGAAGACATATATTTCTTAGGGGCTTCCGCGAATTCCCTCTGGAAGCGCTTATCCTCTTCCTCTTCCGTCATTCCCGGTTTGAGATCCAACGTAATGCTGACCGCTGAAAGATCATCCGGCAGATGAC
>ODAI013220657.1_pt1 | contig 14617 bp, 4 predicted proteins | sample 1539321 | NCBI WGS metagenome assembly ODAI01 (sample SAMN02144231, study PRJEB22623) | gut metagenome | biome: sheep rumen | host: Ovis aries | place: New Zealand
AGGATGCAGAACTGATCCGTCAACAAACGGAGAAGTTTGCTTCTAAGTAATAAAGAATAAAGGCGGCTTCTTATAGAGCCGCCTTTATTCTTCTCAGGCCTTCCATCATCTGCTCCCTCGGACAGGCGATGTTTATACGTAGATAGCCCTCGCCAGCGTTGCGACCATACATAGTGCCGCTGTTTACCAACACCTTCCCTTCGTTCAGGAGCTTTTCTGTGAGTTGGTCGGAGCTGAGTCCTGTCGTATGTATGTCAATCCATACAAGGTATGTGCCTTCCAGTCGCAGCACGTCGACCTGTGGCAGCTCCTTTGCAAAGAAATCCTTTAGTGCTTTATAGTTCTCCCAAAGGTATTCGTTCAGTTCGTCAAGCCATTGCTCGCTCTCGTTGTATGCCGCCTCAAGAGCCACTGGACCAAAGGGATTGACGTCGCATACCTCGTTGATATTCACAGCACGGTTGATGCGACGGCGCAGGGTAGGGGAGTCACAGATGATGTTTGCAATCTGCAGTCCAGCAATATTAAATGCCTTTGATGGTGAGTTGAGGATGACCACATCCTTGTTGACAAGGGCAAACGGTGTGAATGTATGACCAGGCATGATGAGTTCGCAATGTATCTCGTCGGAGATGATACTTACTCCATGACGCTGACAGATGTCGTTCATGCGTTGTAGTTCCTCTCGTGTCCACACCCTGCCTGCCGGATTGTGAGGATTGCATAGCAGGAAGACGGTAGTCTTCTCGTCGGAACACTTCTCTTCAAAGTCTTCGAAGTCGATATTGTAGCTGTCGCCATCTCTCCTAAGAGGATTCTCCAGCACATCGCATCCGCTGTTCTTGATGCATGAGAAGAAACAGTTGTATACAGGAGTCTGTACCAGTACTTTCTCTCCTGGTAATGCCATGGCTTTCAGCGCACACGAGATGGCAGGCACCACACCCGTGGTATAGATGATGCTGTTACGACTAATCTGCCATTGATGGCGGCGCAAGAACCAGTCTTGTATTGCCTTGTAATAGCTGTCTTGTACCATCGTGTAGCCAAAGATGCCATGACTAAGCCGTTTCTGCAGAGCCTCTTGTATTGCTGGAGCGACAGGGAAGTCCATGTCAGCTACCCACATCGGTATCACGCCGTCCTTTTCGGCTTCATCCCATTTGTAGCAACCTGTGCCACGTCGGTTTACTTTATTGTCAAAATTGTAAGTCATTGATTTTTTTCTTTTTTATAGTTCCTATAGTATCTATAGTGACTATATTTTTTTCTCTTCTATCACGCAATCATGTGGAGCCTTTGCGAATTCATCGTACGTGATCTTTCCGATGGAATCAGCGGAAATGTGTCCAGTTCGTGGATTCTTTATCTCTGTGATGTGCCCTTTGATGGTAGCTTGCACGTCGCTGTCTTCGAACGCACGGTCGCATGCAACATCAAACGAACAGTTCTCTATCACCAGTCCTTCTGCATAGCACAACGGCTGTTCTCCTGCGATATGACAGTTGACGAGTCGTACATTCCTCGAGTGCCATGCCAGATACTCTCCATCGATAGTAGAGTCATATATGGTGACATTCTCACATTCCCAGAAGGAGTCTTTGGTCACGATATGTGCGTTGTGAATCTCTACATTCTTACAGTATTGGAATACATATTTAGAGTCACTCTTCAGTCCGTCGACATAAACATTCTTGCAATACATAAACGGATACGTTCCGTCATGTAGTGTCACATTCTTTATCCTTAGACCGTCGATGTTCCAGAATGTCTCGTCAGCGTCGTTGATGATGACATTCTCAAGGGTGAGGTCTTTCATCTCACGAAAGAGTTTTGGAGCGTCGATAGTACAGTTGCGCATCGTCATGTTGTTGGAGTACCATATAGCCGAACGACTTCCCACCTCGAAATAACAGTTAGTGATGAGGCTCCCATCGACATGCCACCAAGGATATTTACCAATGAATCGACAACCGTCAGCCTCAATATTCTGGCAACACTTGATACCCGACTCACCGTCGGTGATAGTTACATTCTCTAATCGTGTGTCTTTTATGCCAAAGAGAGGGCGTTCGCCTCCAAATGATTTGTTTTGTATTATAGTCATAATACGATGTACAGCAAATGTTATGCCAAAAAAACGAGGACGACAGAAAAAGTCATTTTCTTGTCGCCCTCAATCCCATTACTATCTATGAAAAGTTAGATCGTTGTATCTACTTATCTGAGGTTTGGATTGATCTCACCCCACTTGTCAACAGGAGGCAGGATGCCGAGATCGATAACCTCCTGACGCATTGCACACAGATGGTCGTAGCTCTTCTTCAGGTCAGCCATCTCCTCGTCAGTACCCAGCGGCTCAACGTAGAAAGCACCCTCAGCTGTGATACGTGTGTCCATAGCCATGACGATATGATCCATGCCGACGAAAGATACGTATCGACCTGCAGGCCATGTGAAAGGCTCACCGCCCATAGCTCCCTCAATCATCTTCACAGAGACGTATGCAGGACTCTGGAACGAAGAGCGGCCACGTAGCTTTATGATGTTGCTTCCGCCCTGTACCGTAGCCTTCTTGATGTCCTCCCAGTGCTCAGACGAGAGACGGTCGGTACCGATAATCTCGCTCAGGGGCTGACCCTGTATAGTCGCACCAGAGGCAAACACAGCCATAGCCTCACCATGACCACCGTATGTGCGGCAGCCCTGTACCTCGTCCTGATTGATCTTGAAGTGCTTGGTCAGTTCGCTCTGCAGACGGATAGAGTCAAGAGCTGCGAGTGTCGTCACCTGTGATGGACGTAGACCAGAATAGATCAAAGTGATCAGACCAGTGATGTCAGCAGGGTTGAAGATGACAACCACATGCTTTACGTTAGGGCAGTACTGCTTGATGTTCTTTCCCAGTTCCTCTGCTACGCCAGCATTGCCGCGGAGCAGGTCCTCACGGGTCATACCCTGCTTACGTGGAGCACCGCCCGAAGAGATGATATACTTTGAGTCACGGAAAGCCACCTTTACGTCGGTGGTATACGTGAAGTGTACGCCTGGGAAACCGCAATGACGCATCTCTTCTGCCACGCCCTCAAGACCTGGCTCGTATACGTCATAAAGACAAATGTTCGGTGTCAACTTCAACATGGCTGCTGCCTGTGCCATGTTAGAACCAATCATGCCGGCAGCGCCGACGATGGTCAATTTCTCATTAGTTAAAAATGCCATAACTGCTGTTGTGTTTTTTATTTATAATATTATTTCTTTGGTCGCAAAGGTAATAAAAAAAGAAGAAAGTAATGTTATACCCTCTCCTTTAATGTGTTATTTATTCTAAAACGACCGAGCTTTGCAAAGTCAGTGTGACAATATCACTTATGCTTTCGTCACACTGACGCAGCTTTTATTCCTCGTCTTTTTCCCATCCGAGGTCCCAGTCGTGTGAGAATCCTCCGTCGAAAGGTTTGGCACCAGATTCTCCTGATTCCTCCTCGTCATCATCAACAATATTATCGTTATCGCCTACTTTGTAAGAGTAGTATTCATTCATGATCTCATCGGGTAGAAGGAACTGAAAGATTTTTATTTCTGGTTCTATATATTCTTTTTTCATTTCATGTTCCTCCTTTCTCATTTAATTGTTACTTTCTTTCCATTGTGGATATATACTCCAGGTCTTGTTGGTTTGTCCTGCAGACGTATACCCTGAACAGAATACCAATATCCATCCTCAATGCTATTGTTTTCCACGTTGTCGATACCCGTTGGCATGGTCCAGTCGTCAGGTTGTCCTTCTTCGAATGAAAGATACATCGACTTTGCAGAAGATCCTCCATTCTTGTTGTAGATGAAGTATATTCTGTTATGTGGAACGAATGTGTTGGTTGTCGCATCCATACCCTCAGGAACAGTGGTATTGTTTTTGAAGAATCCGATGTTACCCTTATTGGACTTTGTGAAGACATACACCAGTTGGTTGTTTGTTTCTACCTCAATACCTTTCGAGAGGTACGTACCTTGTAGCTTATTAACACTGGTCATAGCCTCAGGAGGTGTGGTAGGTGTGTTGCCAGATACCTCCACAGCAAACTCCTTGGTATCAATCTTACTCTTCTTTGCACGTATGACAACTGGTACTCCACCAGGAACGAATCGGTCGTTATCGACAACTTTTCCGTTTGCATCTTGATGCTCTGTCTCATCATACCATCCTGTTGACCAGCTGCGCAGCCTGTAGTTGCCAGCTTCCTCTCTGTTCTCTTGAACTCCAAGGAAGGCAACTGCTCCATCGGGAAGGATTACGTCGTATGGAACATAGAGCGAAGTGTAGAAATAGTTGTCGTCCTCGAAAGTGTTGCCGCTTGGGAATGTGCAACTCTTCTTGAAGTCCATCTCGCTGTTGTTTGCCTTGCCGACTTTCTGCAGGTAGAAGCGGGTTTTGTAGACGCCGGCTTGCTCGTCGAAGCACTGGTTGGTGCTGGTACCTGATGTGGAGGCACAACTCAGGTATTCATGCGATGCTTTGTTGCTAACCTTCAACTGAGTGATAGCCGCACCGAGATCCTCATAACGTACCTTGTAGTCTGTTTCTGCATTCGTTGTTACAAGACCATTGCCCGCCATGCTTAGTCCTTGCGTATGTACATAATAGCGAGGATAGTTGGTCTCCGCCTCTTTAGTACTCTCAAACCAGAATATGGTTGATGGATTATACTCAGCGCCATTCTGCGTCTCTATCAGCATTGACGATGCACCACCGGCATTACTTGTCCGTTGTGAGTCGTTCTGGTAGCCCTGTACGTAGTAATGATCAGTCTCTCCCTCCAAAGCATACGGAACAATACGGTAGTATCCTTGCACCATCTGTTCGATGTTATCAGGATTATTGATGATGTTGTGCAGGACGGTCTTCTCTTCCTCTGTGGCTGTGCCTGCGAGGAGCTTGGCCTTGATGTTTGCCACATCTACAGTTTTTCCATCAACCTTTACTCCCGTGCCATTGGCAACTTCATACTTCAGCGAGCCAACAAATCCAGCATACTTCACATACTCTGTCAGAGTAGCATCTGAGAGTATCTCCAGTCGGAAGTTGGCGGAGCTGTTCGTCTTCAGATAAGCCATCGTCTGCTGGTCGTTAGGAATGATGGCAGCACTACCGTTAGCGTTATTACCGATGTATGACATGTCGTAAGTCATTTCATCCATCAGATCTTTTGTATAGATGGGGTGCATCCAGAAATTATAGCTATGCTGTCCAGACATCATCTCGAAGAGACAATTGCTATTGTTTGCCACTTGTTCCAGCTGATAGCCCGCACTGCTATATGCATCCTTTGTGTCAGTAACACTGATGAACTCGTCGAAGCGGTGGTCGGGGTCGTAGCGGTTCAGCATCTTGAAGCCGTACGGGTCACCTATGACACACCATTCAAAGTTGTTTAGGTACAGACGATCGTCCACCAAAGCTGTGCTCACGCGTAGCTTAGGACTGCTGTCGCGGTACACCATCTTACCCTGTTCACCACTCGGGCGGTGGTTGTTCACCAAGTAGTACCAGTGCTTACCCGTGTAGTTCTTGTCGGCCGTGCTCCACTTCGGGTTCTGACCACCCTCGAAGTCATAGGTGACGTGCACGTAAATAGGCTGATCGTTTGGATCATTATTAAACGCATCAATCATCTCCTGTGTCACCCGAGTTTGTGTCGTTCCTATGTCACTGATAGTACTGTTCTCTCCTGTTCCAGTTTTCCAATAGTAGGTGTAATTACAGAATGCACGTTTCCAGGACAGAGGGAATATCTCATTCAGGTCTTTTCCGAGTTTCTGGAACGTCGTGATATCAATATTACCCAAAGTATTCACGGCATTACCCTCTGGCTCGTCAGACAAATCGCTGTCTTCGTCAGAGTCATACTTACGTAACGTCTTGTCAGAATAGTGTAGTCTGAAGACGATATGAACGACTCCATTGACATTGCTGAACTCACAAGCAGTATATCCATCCTGATAGGCCAGAAGACCTGCATTTCCCGTTATATAAGTACTGGTGGCTGTATCAAATACGGTTCCGAGACCTTCAATATCTTCATCATCGACTGTATTATCAAGCAAGTCAAACGAAGTACCTGTGCTGCCCATCGACAAAGCCGTTCCATCGTTCGTCATGAAGTTCTTTGTCTCCATATTATAGAACTTGACATCATAGGGTGAACCTATCAAAGCCCAACGGTAATGGGGATAACTCATCGTACTTTCGTTTGTTCTGATAATGCCAATATCATGACTATCCTTATTAATACCGGTTCCATCCGCATACAGATAAGACCCAGCAGTTGGGAAGTGCATCTCGTACCAATAGCTTTCCATACCAGTAGGCGTGCCAGTCGGGGCTTCCTTGATGAACTCCGGAGCACCACTATTCAGCTCGTATGTCACGTAGATGTCGGCAGGAGCGGTTACGGTGATGCCATTTTCCGTGCAGTCATCCAAGAGGGTTCCTGTGGTCGTTGTTCCAGTGAGTGTGCTGTACATCTTTGTGTAGTCGCAGAAGTGTCGCTTCAGGCTTTCGGGCATGTCCTCCAACGTGAGCACAGCATTGTTCTCTACCACCTTTGTGATGCTTGCCACAACGGTGTACATGTTCTCAGTAGCAGTGCTCTCCATGACGTGCCATGTGACGCCGTGATGGCCGATGGCGTCTTCCAGCTGCCATGTCACGGCAGGCATCTGCGAAGCTGATGGTGCAGGGATGACAAACAAGTTGCCCGTGCCCGACTGGTTGGTCAGACAGTAGCTATACCGTTCGTCGGTATCGATGTTCCACAGCACGTAGTTGCCCGAGCTGCGCTGGATAATCTCCCAGTGCGAATACTGGCCGTAGCTCTCCATGTCGTTGTCTCCTTCCTTCAGGTCGTCAGTCAGCAGTGCAAGCGTGCCTGCGTCTTCTGTCGGAGCAGTGCTGCTGCTCTCGCTCAGAGCTTTGGCAGCCAGTACGTAGTTCTCCTTGAAGTCGCCCATGCTCAGCGAGTGTATCTGCAGATCGTACGGGTCGCCAGAGAACTGCCAGCGATAGATGCCCGTAGACTCGTCTACCACGGTCGTCTTACCGCTGTTCGATGTGAATCCTGTGGTATAGCCGTTGGTGCTCTCGTTGTTCTTGAACATCCACCATCCCGGGTTGTTGTCGGTCGGTTTCATGTCCATGAACCAGATACGTCCAAACGTCTCCTCGTCTACTACGTAGGTTCCGAAGAACTGGCGCTTGTACTGGTCCTTGCCACCGAAGTAGGGCAGGCCCTCTGCTGGTATGGCGTTATATGCTTTGTCACTCCAGTCGTAGCTGCGATAGAAGGTGTAGTCGCAGAAGGCGTGGCGGAAGTCACGAGCCGTGCCTACTGCATTGGTTGTAGCACGCAGGTTAGTGTCAGTGATGCGGCTTTCTGTCGTTGCCGTGAGCAGGTCTACGGTGTACTCGCGATAGTCTTTCAGGTCGTCAGGCCATATGGTGGCACCCTCCTTGAAGATGCGCACTGGCACAACCATGTCACGTGTTCGGCACTCAAATGCCGATGTACTTAGCCAGATATTGTTGCTGCTACCAACAATGTGCATGCCGGTGCCTTTTCGTCTGAATCGCATATTGACAAGGCTCTCCGTACTGTAGTTTGGCATGTCGAACACCACTTCCACCTCATCGCCGCCTTCCGGTGTGTTGTCGATGACAAGGCTGGTGCCAGTAGTAATAGTAGAAATACACTTTGCTGCGTTGCGGCTGTATATCTTCATCGTGTATGGGTCGCCGATGAAGGCAAACTGGTGGACACGTGCCTTTGCCGACTCCACGTTGCCGTCAATCTTGAGCGTATAGCCCGTTTCTGCATTACCCGTCACACCCCAGAGGTAGTAGTAGTTACCAGTGGTAACATCCATCAGGTAGTACTGATAGTCATCGGGGTTGGTGCTTGCGGGAGTGAATGTAGAGGCATCGACCCACGGCATGAACACCGGTGCATGGTCAACATATTCCCACTTCACGTAGACGTCCTCATCAGTTGTTTCCTGTGCTTTAGTGATGGGGTCGGCGAATGTCTTCGTCGTGCTGTCGTAGGTTTTATAGAAGCTGTACTCACAGAAGCGACGTTGCAGGTTGGTGTGAGTAAACACCGTTGCCAGCTCGTCACCCTGCTGATACCCCGTCATGGTGTTGTCAGCAATGGCTCCCCTTTCAGCGTCCGCCATGTAGTTGCCGTTAGCATCGTACAGTTTGAAGGTGATGCTCTTGGCGGGGGTTTCCTTGAGCCAGATGAGCACGTTGTTCAGGTTGCCGTTGGGGTTAGCATATACACCAGTGGCGGAGCCACCGAAGCCCACATAGCCGTAGGTGGTTTCTCCGTTGAACGAGCGTTGCGGGCGTATCTGCAGGCCACCCGCCTGATTGCCCATGCCGGTGACCACCTCCCACGTGGTGACGTGCCCCTTCTCGCTGCTGTAGACGTATGCCTTCTCGTCGCTGGTCTCGGGCACGCCGAGGTAGTCGCCCATGCCGTGATAGCGGTTGACGAGCCTCAGATTGTAGGGTGTGCCGATGAGTGCCCACTGTCCGCGCTTGTCGGTGTCGCTGTCGGTATCGCCGGGCTGAGTAGTGGTGTTCGACAACTCGGAGTCAGCCGATGTGCCGGCCAGGAAATAGCGGTCTTGGGCCTTCGACTTGATGGCATACCACTGAATCTTGTTGTCCGTGGGCGACGGCATCACGTCGTTGGTAGCCCCTGTTTTTGTGAGCGTCCCCCAGTTGCTGTCGAGGGTGTACTTCACAAAGATAGTGTCCTTAGCTTCCACCTTGCTGTCGTCCACGGGCTGACCGCTGACAACGGGGTCTTGCAGCTCCCGGTCATAGTAGAATGCCTGTCCGCTGGTGTGCAGACGCTCCAAGTAGAGGGGCACAAACGAAGTCCATGTGCAGCCGCTCTTGTAGAAGCCTTGTAGCGTGACGTCTATGTCGCCGTCAGCGTTCACCACGCTGATGTTGAGTGCCGGCAGTTGGGTGATGACCAGTTCGCCGGTGGCCTCCCTGTTAGCACTGTTGATGCGCCACTCATTGGCGTCGGCCCTGACGTAGCGCTTGTGGTTGTCTGTGCGGTCGTATAGGATGGCGTTATCGTTGGTCTGCGTGTCATTATAATAGAGGATGGCGTATGGCGTGGCGATGGCGGCATCGGTCACTAAGTGGTCCATGCGTCCATAATTGGTACTCGTGTCGTTCTGCTTGACATAGCGTTTGGCCGCCTTGTTCAGCAGCGTCACGTTGTAGGGGTCAGGCGTGTCGCCCACACCGACGAACTGCCATCCGAACGAATTGTCAAGGAACGGCATCGTCGTTGTGGAGAGTGTAGTGGTCGTGGCATTGCTGCCACGGTCACAGTTTTGGCTCGACATCCACCAGATGTTATCACCATTCGTTTGGTCGTTACGGCTCACGGCGTGCATATACATTCCGTTGGTGTTCCAGATGTTCCATGTGGCAGAAGCAAACTCATCCTTCACCTTGTAGCTGACCCAAACCTCGTCGCCGCCGGCAAATGAAGTCTTGGTAGATGAGGTACGGTTGTCAGTGGCTTCCTGCTGCGTGCTATGGAAGAAGTACTGCTCCACCATCGGACTCTGGTATTGCTTCTCTACAGCAAAGCCTGCGCCCGTATGGGTCAATGCGCCGAAGACATCATTACCGCTGTTGTCCACAATGTGGTAGGTAATGGAGCCTGTCGAGAGCTGGGTGGTCTGAGCGTGGCTTGCGTCAGCGGCAGGCTGGGCTGCAGCCTGAGCTGCCAGCGTTGAGAACCCGTCAACTACGTGTCCGTGGTCGAAACGCGGCATCAGTCGCATGTTGCCGTTGGCATCCTGCACCGCCATGAAGGTGGCGTTGGTGACGGCAAGCGTCTTCTGGTCGTTACCGGTCGGCGTGATACGTGTGGCGATATCAGCCAGGCTGAGTTTGCTTCCATTGCCACTCCACGCACCGGCATCAAGCGTTGCTGTCGATGCATTGGTGGTGAGATAGGTGTTGGTGGTAGCATTTTTTATCTGCAGGTTGTACGGGTCGAAGCCGTTCCGGCTGTCTGTTCCGTCGTTATAGTAAAGATTTTCAAGTGCAGTCTGTGTGAGTTCATTGTTATAGCTGTTGTCTGAACCGTGATAGCAGTAACCCATCTCGGTATCGATGTTGAAGTTGGGCTTCAGATACCACTTGTCGGCATCAGCCAGTGTTGTAGTTCCCTCAATGGCCGTACCGTTAACCTTGGCATAGCTGTTGCCTTGTTGAAGAAGGAACTGCGAAGCTGATGTTCCAGCTTCCGTAGCGGCACCCGTGTAGCTGTTCTTATACTCATCCTTCACGTCGTAGGTGACGTAGAGGTCAGTCAGTGCACCGCTGCTGGTGTGAGGCTCGTAGTCGGCAAGCGATGTAATGGTCTTGTCCTTATCTACGCGGTCTGCTGTATCGGTAAGCGGGGTCGTTGGCGTGACTGAATCCGTTTGCCTGTTGATGTCGTACTTATGATAGCCTGCCACCTTGTGCTTAACGTTTCGGGTGGAGTAGAACTTGTACTGCTTCACCATTGGACTGTCGTACTTGCGCAGGGCTGCCCTCACGGTCTCATAGTCAGGATCGTCTTTCGCCACGATGGGCTTGCGCATGATTTCCCAGCCGTGGTTGTCCAAGAGCACGAGCACACCGTCGATGTCGGCTTCCACTATGTCGAGCGAGCCGTCGCCCAGTGAGATGGTCTGGAACCAGTGGCTGTCGTTCAGGTATTTCTTTGGCTTTCCATTGTCATAGTTTGTACCATCCCATTTTGCCGCATTCACGTATGCACTGTAGTTGTTCCAGCCAAAGCCTTTGAGTGTAGCGTTGTCTGTAGCTACTACAGTCTTATTCTTTTCTCCTCCTGACTCCAACTGTGCCGTCGGGTTGTTGCGCCAGTACTGCTCCAGTGAGGTTACCGTGCGTCGTTCCGTCGTCGTTCCGTCGCTGATGGTGGCTACCGTTGTCAGCTTGTAGTTTAAGCCGTCGGTGCCGCTACCACGCAGGATCATGTATTCGGTAGGCAGAATCTGGTTGCTGCTACCGTCAAGGGTGGTTGGGTCGTCGGTAACATTGTTGGTGACAATGCCCACACCTTCCTGATAGTATGTGCGCAGGTAGCTGTAGTAGTTGGTGCTCACGTCTTTGCCGTTTGCATCCTTGCCGGTTACAGTGGCATGTGCGTTTTGCCACGAGGTCACATATACGTGGTAGGGGTCGCCCTTAGGACTGACGAGGAACCACGGCCAGCGGGTGCGGGTAGAAGCGCCGTTGTCTTTCTGTTTCTGATAGCGGTCATCGTCGTAGATGTATATCGGACCGTCGCCGTTGGTGTAAGGATATACAAACGAGCCGGTCGGCGTATCTGTGCTTTCCCGCCTGTCTTTTTCGTTCTCCGAATAATATGATTTACTGGTCTTGAACTTCAGCAGATACATCTTGCCGAACTTCGAGGCATCGCGCACCTGATTACTTTCGGTAGCGGAGCGTGCCTTACGCATCTTCATCAGCGAGTTGTCATCATCGTTCAGACTGCTGAACTTGCCGCCGTTCAGGTCGATTTTGTTGCTGACCTCATAGCCTACATAGACGGTAGGCGTAACTTCAGTGCTTGACCAGTTGAAGAGGTTCTGACCGCTGTTGCTCTGTGCGTCGGCCTTGGTGCTGTAGTAGTAGTAGCGGGCCACAAGCGGGCTGCGCCAGCTGGTGTCTATTGGGTCGCCGTTGCGTCCCGACACGCTGTTCGTCTCTTCCACTCGTGTCTTGCTGACGTTGCTCTCGGTGAACAGTTCGTTGCCCTGCTTGTCTACAAGTATCAGCTTATAATTGTCGGAACCCACCGTAAGGGGAACGACACTGGCTGTGACGGTGACAGGACTGCCGTCGCCGCCCGCACTGGCTTCATCGGTAGAGTATTGGTCTGCGTCGTCGATGACGGCATGCGCACGGAAGTTGTAGGTGCCAGCGCCGATAGGAGTGAACGTGTAGGTCACGGTAACGACACCCGTCTCGGCATCCTTCGATGCTCCCGTCGCGTTTGTTCCGTTGTATGCTGTTCCAACATGCTCCCAAACGCCCGTGCTTGTCTCTTGCTCGATGACGAGGTAGGTGACGTTGTTCACCTCCTTGTTGTCGGGTGTGGCGGTGGCGGTCAGCGTCACGGGTTCATCGACGTGTGGCGTGGTGGTGGAGGCCGTCAGGTGGACGGTGGAGGGGTGCTCCTTCTCAGTGGTGGCGATGTAGGTAAAGTCGCAAGCCTGATTGCTACCAGCAGCGATGGTCATGCCTGTGTCGCCACGTCCTCCGTTAAGACCGCCGTTCCAGCCGATGTAGAGGTGCGGGGTCTCGCCGCCGTAGGAGCCTTGCGGGCGGAAGAAGAGTTTGTCAGAACCTGCCAGTCCATTCATCACCTCCCAGGTGGTAATCACTCCGCTGGCATTGGTATCGTAGACATAGAACCTTGTTCCATCCACACAATCGTCAGCCACGCCGAGATAGCCAGACGAACTGTAATAGCGGTTGACAATCTTGACGCTATAAGGTGTACCTTCGAAAGACCACTGGCTACGCTTAGACTTATCAGTCGTCGGGTCGGAAGTGATATTTGCCCTGGCCTCATTTGCCCTGTTTACGATAGCGGGTAAACCTCCTTCATCAGTCCGAAGAGCTTTGTCATCTTGGCCCATCGGTCGCAGCATATACCAGTAATAGTTGTTAGCATCATTAGGCTTGATAAAATAGGTGTCAGCCGTCGTAACGGCACCTCCGCTAAGCCACTTCGATGTGTCGAGCGTATAGGTGACATACACATTGTTGCCATTGCCAGCAATGGTGCTGGCGTTAGGCGTACCCGTTATCTGGCTGATGTGTGCCTGGTCATAATAGAACGTATGGCCGCTGGTGTATGCACGGTAGAGGTAGAACGGCGTGAAGCCGGGCATTGAGGCACTGCTGTTGAGATAGCCTTGTAGCGTGGCCTCAACATTTCCTTCCGCATTCAGGATGTTGATGTTGACGCTGGGCAGTTCCTTAATGTAGACTTGTGTGTAGCTATTCCAGTTTCCGTTAGCCTTGTCGATGGTTCGCCATTCATAGTCTCCGTCTGTGGAGCATGCCAGGTAGTGGTTGTTGTTGTCATTGTAAGCCAGCGAATTGCTAGTGCTCGTCGTACGGTCGTAGAGTAGATAGTAGGTTGCCGATGTCATTACACTGCTACCCGACTCGCGTCCCTGCCAATAGAGGATACTATAGTGGGTGGCATTTTCTATTTCTGTCTTGTCATAGAGCGTGGGATGGTTACCATGTTGTGTTTTGATAACGCCACCATTGGATTTGTTCTCAAAGACCACGTTATACGGGTCGGTGCCCAACTTCCACATATAATTGTTGTCAACGAATGGCAGGTTGCTGGTGCTGACTTCGTTGGGTGAATAGCCAGTAGCTCCGCCCTTGTCCACCACGTCGTATTTCTGTTTTTGCACAGTAAACACATTGCGATCTCGATACGTCAGTCCGCCATTGCCGCTCTTGCTTGTTGCCTCCACTGAGTGCATATACCTGTTGTTCGCCCAAATGGCATGCACCTTGTCGGCTCCCATCTTCGTGGCATCCACGGTGTAGCCGACGTAGATGTCAGCCTGGTCCCATGCGGTGGCATCGCCGCTGTTGGCCTGTGCCTCGTCAGCGGTGTTGAAGTAGAGGTAGCTGCTGACGAAGGGGCTGGCATACTGGGGACGGAGGGTGACCAGCGGGTCTTGTCCGCTTGCAAGACCGTCCTTCTCTGCCTTGGTGATGGTGATGGCGTCACCGAACACGTCGTTACCCTCGTTGTCGATGACGTGGAGGGTGTATTCGTTGATGGTGAGATGCTCAACGACGGAGACAGCGAAGGCGGTGGCGTCGTCTTCGGTGTTGCTCTGCGAGCAGCCCGTCATCTCCGTCGAGCTGTCGATGACGGTCGTTGCCAGTGCACGGAAATAGACTGTGCCCGTTGCTGAGGGTGTGTAGGTAGCAGTGTACTCAGTACCAGAAGTCGGTGTTGCCTGAGTGCTGATGTCTGTCCATTCACCGCTGCCCGTCTTCTGCTGGAATTTCAGGGTCTTCAGACTTGCACCGCCGTTCATTGTGGCGGTGGCTTTCAGGGTGACAGCGGTGTTGACCAGCGACTCGCCGCCAGTCTCGATAGCCTTGCTGTTAGCATCGGTCACACTGAGTGTCACCGTCGGTGCCGTCACGTTGGCATCGCCCGTGCGCTGGATGTAAACGTAGTCAAGGCCGTTGTTTTTGTTGTCATTGTGGGTGATGACAACGGCTTGGCTGCTGTAAATGGAGAATTCGCTGGTAGTGAACTCTTTCAAGCCTCCATTGCCACTTCCATAAGGATAAGCGAAAGCGCCAACGCTGGTGCCGCCGACCTTAACGACGTGAGCGCCTTCACTGTCGGCAGATGTACTACCAACAAGTCCAATAGTAATAGTGTATTTTCCTGGCTCAAGGGTCGTAATAGTACCATAATCAGCATTATTGACTCTCCAACCATAACCG
>ODAI010519975.1_pt1 | contig 14613 bp, 10 predicted proteins | sample 1539321 | NCBI WGS metagenome assembly ODAI01 (sample SAMN02144231, study PRJEB22623) | gut metagenome | biome: sheep rumen | host: Ovis aries | place: New Zealand
ACATAAGATCACCTCTCGAAAATTCCCCCGCAACCCTGATCGAAAAGGCAATCCTGGCACTGTTCCTTCTCAAGCTTCCCGATGCTCCGGAGGCCGAGAGCAAGCAATGCCACGATGGCAGCGTTGCGGCATTTAAGGTCGTATTCGTTCCTGAATCCCTCAACTGACTCAAAAAGCCACTCGGGGACCTTCGCGGAGATCACATCCGGGTGTCTCGGCGAAGACGTTTTATCTCTGAAATTGTATGTCATAACATCACGTCTGGTGATACCTCAACGGGCGCCTCTAACCTCGCCCGTTGTCCATCTTCTTCTTGTTTGGTTCCTCATGTTCACGTCTCAGCGACGAGATTCTTCGACCTCGTGGCGAACGCAGAATTCGATCGAGGCTTTCCTAACAAAATCAGCTCTGGATCTGCAAAATCCTCTGCTTATGAAATCGTCAATCTCGTCGATTTCCCGTTCAGTGAACAAGACTTCCACTGCTTTCATTTTCCTGGCTCCTGTCCCATAAACTTTAAGCAGTTGTAAATTGCTTAAATCGTCTATTAGGACTATGTAGGATATTAATCACGGGAGTATATATAAGTTATTTACCCTATTTGGTAAATTAGAGCAAAATATGATTAATAGAAGGTTAAACAGATGGGAATCCGCAAGTTGTGTCTGACAAAGAAAATAACTGTTACCACTTCTGAAAAACTATATTCAGAAATCGAACAAGTCTGCAAAAATAGTATGCATTTTGCTACAATATCAGAATACACTGCGTACGCTATGGAATACTTCATTGATCGTTTCATAGATGATATCGCCCCATATGTGGTAGAAGAACAAAAAAAGAGGCTGAAGAACGATACCCATATGGAAAGGATGGAGTTCGCCAGCGATTATAGTGGCGCAACCACCAGTTGGCAAGCTACTGTTCCATTAGGATTGCTTTTTCAATTCAATAGCATTCAAAATATTTTTCACACGCTTGATCCAATAAACATGATTAGGTACAGTGTGGAGTATTACCTTAAGTGCATAAGACGCAAGGATGGTATGATTGCAATACTACTCAATAATATGCCCTTACCGGAAGAAAGGCCCCTGCCAGAGATTAAGTTCAAGGAACTAAAATCCAATAAATCCTGAGTTTAACCGATATACCAGGTATATGTCGGACTCTTTGCCAATATCTTGAAACGGTAGCCGAAGTGAGTACGGATTAATTGGTATTCATTCCATCCAGTTTATGATAGTACCTATCCTGTACCTGCCAATGTACATTACATCACTACTGTGAAGATTGAATCACACTATCAACCGACGTAATCAACTCTCCCCTCATCTGCAAAATATAGCTCAGAAGCAAGATGTTTGTATGCAACATGGTCCCCTTGAGCCATACTGAAATAGTATGTTTCAACCCAACAGCTTCAGCATTCCACCGAATGCGGCGGACGATGCAACCTGGATGGATGCGGCACCGCACAGCATCCCCGCGTCTCCGTCCTTCATGCCGATCCTTTCGGCAAGTTCGGATAAATCAGGGTACTCCAGCTGCACCGCGTCGTAATAGGGAACGGTGACCTTGCCGCCATCCATACGGAACGGCATGCACACGGATGCACCCATCATGATCGCGCCGTCCCGGTATTTGATGTCGCTGTCCATGAGATGTCCCTTGCCATGTGCCAGCAGCACGAATTCGGCTTTGCAGTCCAGTAATCCTAAGGGCTGTTCCTCGGGAATCTCGATGCCAATCTCCTCAACCAGGGATGTTCCCTCAGAAGTTAGGGCACTGCCTCTGCGGATGGTGTCTACAAGTCCCAGTCTCCTGAGACAGGCGAGTATGTTACGTACCGTACCTTCACCCACCCCCGTCCTCTCAGCCAGCTCCAAACGGCTGGTCCTCCCGATACCACACAGGCACAGGATGTACAGCATATGAGCGTCGTTGAAACGATGCATTCCCCTACCACTAAGTTCAATCCCGGAACGGTTCATCAAATCCTGGAAAAAGGTCCCGATGAAGTGTTTGGCGAACATCTTACATCCGTCTTCACCTCCACTCGAATAAGTGGAGATAAACTGCGACGTAAGCTGAGAGTCCGACTCCATTCAATCCCCCTGTTTCCTGAGGAACTTCTTCGGAAGGACGTAGATCTCCCCGTCGACATCCAAACCGACTCTGGCATCGACATCATACACATCGCGAATCAATTCCTCGGTTACGACTTTCTTAGGGTCGCCGATGGTGACTATCTCTCCTTTCTTCATGATGATGCACACGTCGCAATACCTCGCCATCAAGGAAATGTCGTGTTCCGCGATCAAAACGGTCATGTCCGAACGTGCCATGGACTGGAGGTACTCCATCACATCCAGCTTGTACTTCATGTCAAGGTGGGAAGTTGGTTCATCGACCAGCATAAGCTTGGGCTGCTGCACATATGCCTTGGCTATCAGCGCACGCTGTCTCTCTCCTGACGAACACATCGCCACGGGCTTGTGTCTCAGGTCGTAGAGGCCGAAGGTATTGAGTGCATCGGCCACGACCTTCTCGTCCTCGGGTGTCTCCCACCATACGGCATCCACGTAGGGATACCTACCCAGCATGACCATATCGTATACGGTCATCCCGAACGTGTTATCTGGTTCGGCAGGCACTGTGGCGACGACCTTGGCAACATCGGAAGCCTTCATCCTGTCGATGTTCTGACCGTCGATCAATACGGTTCCGGAGGTCATCTCATGAATTTTGCATATGCACTTCATCATGGTGGATTTACCGCATCCGTTGGGTCCGATAAGACCCACCATCAAACCCTTGCCGAGGGTATAATTGATGTTCTTCAGGGCCTTGAATTTCCCGAACTCCATGCAGAGGTTCTCGATCTTCAGAAGGTCCCCGGCACCGTACTGTTCCTTGTCGGATTCGGTACAACCATCCATATCTGGCACAGTGCCAGCATCTGTCTTTGGCATCGTCTCATCCGTCATATCTGCGCCCCCTCTTGATAAGCATGTAAGCGAATATCGGAGTACCAATCATCGCCGTGATGGCACCTACGGGAAGCTCCATCGGAGAAAGGACGGTACGCGCGGCGAGATCCGCGAACAGCATGAGCATCGCCCCGAGAACGATGGATGCAGGCATCATGAGACGGTGATCCGTTCCAAGCGCCATACGGCAGGCATGGGGGATGATAAGTCCCACGAATCCTATGATTCCGCAGAACGCCACACATATCGCGGTAAGAACCGAGGCAAGAATCATCATCGACCTCTTGAACAGCTTGACGTTCAGTCCCAGCTGTTTGGCCTGGTTCTCACCCATCATGAAGAGATTGAATTCCCTCGCCCAGAACATGGATATGACCGACAGACCTATGGCGGGGATGAACACAATCCAAGCATTCTCCCAGGTGATGTTGGCGAAGGATCCGAACAGCCACCACATTGCATTGGTGAAGTTGTCCTGGTTCATACTGAGGAACACGGTCTGGAACGACGACAGCGCGAATCCCACGATGGTTCCCGCCAGGATGTAGTTGGTGGCGGAACCTCCGGAACGTTCAGCCACCAGCATGGTCACTGCGAAAGCGGCGAGACCTCCGATGATAGCCATAACGGGGATGACGTACAGGGAGCCGTTGCCTATGAAGGGAAGCGATACGCTGAAGGCAACAGCGGCTATTGCGAGACATCCCGCACCGGAGGATACTCCGGTGATGTACGGATCCACTAAGGGGTTTCTTATGATGGCCTGATACATGCATCCGGCCACTGCCAGTCCCGCACCGACGCCGATAGCGGCGATGGTTCTGGGCAGCCTGGCCTGGTAGATGTACAGTTCCACGGTGTTCAGTTCATAGGCGGAGGGGTCGGCAGCTTTTGCGGATTCGGAGGCACTCATCTTCCCGATAGCGGAGAACAGCGAGGACAGAGCTTCGCTGACCGGGATGACTCCTCCCGACGAGATGGATATCGAGATGAGGAATGCCACGAAGGACATGATAAGTCCGAATATCACGATCCCTACGAACCTCCGCTTCTTGACGGCGATCTCGCTCTCGACCGCGCCCGGTTCGGTTTCTTTCCTTTTCAGTTTCATTTTGCTTCCCTTCAGTACATTTTGTAAAGTATGACGAACGCTACGGCAACTATAGCGAACAGTATGAGCCAGGACCAATGGAGAAGACCGTTTCCTAACTTGATCTCTCCTCCGTCACCCGGTTCGGGACCGGCTATCTCGGAGATGCAATAGATCGCACCGTAGTCGTTGCCCACGTAGATCTTGCCGTCGATGACGGTGGGGGCAACCATCGCATAGGAGTCCTTGGTGAACGGTTTCAACTGCAGTCTCCAGATCTCATGGCCGTCCTCGGCGGAGATCGCCGTAACGCCTCCTCCGTTGGGATAGAACACTCCCGCGGAGTAGTCGTTGGCATAGAGGATGCCGTTGGCAAGGGTGAACGGTGCCTTGATCAATTGATAATCCTGGGTCTTCCAGATTACCTTGCCATCCATCCTCATATGGACTATAGGCGAACCCAGTGCCACCTCACTGCCGTCGGTCATGGTGATCTTTGTGTCCCCGTTCAGCGATGACGACATGTATGCATAGAATCCGTTGCCGGTGTCGTCCAGGGTGATGGCTCCGCACATCAGGTCCAGTTTCCAATCCGTAACGGTGCAGGTAGCCAGATCCACGCATTCGACGAATCCCTTCTGGGAGCTGAGGCCCCCGTCGGAACATGTCACCAGTATCCTGTCGCCCGCCACGGTGTACCCCGAAACGGAACCCGGGGTCCCGGGGTGGGGGATGTTGTCAGAGGCGCGGGTGACCTTCTCCAGATCGTATCCGTGGTAGTCGGGGATGACCACCTTGTTGCCGGGAGTCTCCTCGTAGTAGTATGTGTATCCCCTGAGGTCGATCATCCTCTCGACCCAGATCTCTTCTCCTGTGTTAGCGTTGACCGCGTAGAGATAGCCTTCATAGCTTCCTATGACCAGTGCGCGCTGTCCGCCGATCTTGGTTATCTCGGGAGCGTGGAAGTAGAAGCATCCCTTCTGACCGGTGTATTCCTTGTGGTACGCTATCCTGTCGGGATCCGTCGTTTTCTGTCCGTTCCTGTCGACGGTATCCCCGTCCCCGTCGACCAGGCGGTGGACGGTGTAGGTATCGGAAGGTTCGTAATCCCACAGTTTGACGAATCCGTCGGCACGGGTGATGCTGTAAGCTAAGACATGACCGTCGGCGGTACCGAAGTACAACGCACCGGAATCGTAGACGGGAGTGGTGCCTCCGGTGAAGAAGGTCCTGCCGTCCCAGGAGATGTCGTCCTCTTCCGCAACGGAGACGAACTTGTCCCACAGCATGTTAGCACCGAGATGGCCGGCATCGAACTTCACGTAGGTGTAGTCCCTCGTCGGGTCCTCGGGGGTGCCTCCCAGCAGGAGCTCCATGTCGTGGAGGCATTCGCCGGTGTAACGGTCCAGACAATATACGTGCCAGTTGGTGGCGGTGACGATGAGCATGTCACCGACGATGACGGGAGAGGTCACCTCGTACCCCTGACCGTAGGTCATCATGAAATCCCAGACCTCGGCGCCGGTGAACCTGTTCACGCAGTACACATGGGGGTTCTTGTCGGAGCCGGCACCTCCGTAGGTGCCGCCTGTGGTGTGGTAGAGAAGGTCGTCGGCGACGATCAGCGACGAGTCCACATATCCTGTTGTGTATGTCCTGTACCACTCCATGGGGGTCTGAGCCTCCTCCGTGCCGTAGGAGGGGGACCTCCCCGAGGAGGAGGAGTCCCCTCTGCACATGGTCCATGACGTAGGGTTGTCAGGCGTGCAGGAAGGAACTATGGTATCGGAAGGATAGAACCCCCAGGCGAAGGGGGAACCGGAACCTCCGGCGTGCCATTTCCCTTCGGACCAGGTGTACAGCCTCCATGAGCATACGGATGTACCCACCGTGGTCTCGGATATGCCGTCCACGGAGACCACGTCGCTTCCGGACAATACCACGCTGTATCCCGAATCGTACTTTAGGATCTCGGCGGGGGTCCCTCCGGAGGAGACGTCGCGCCATACGGCGTGGCCGTTCCCGAAGTCCACCAGGAACCTCTCCCCCGCATCCGCGGAGGAGGTGTCGGGGACAGGTACGCATACACAGGCGGTCAGCAGTGCCAGCAGGATGACTGCAACGGTCTTCTTATTCATAGAGAGGCTCCCCCTGATAGGTCAGGTAATCGGTGTAATCGTTGCCGAAGAAATGAGGTATGGCATCCATGGGGTCCCTCTGCAGGAACGCTTCCTGGTTGAGGATCTTGCATATGAGTTCCGTGGCCTCGGCCAGTCTCGGACCTGGTCTTGATAATATGTCTGCGGAGTTGGCGGAGAACACGTACACCTCCTTCTCTTCGGCCTTGTATGCGGGCGTGGACTTCCATACCGGGTCCAGGGAGTCCAGGATGGCGTTGTATTCCGCTTCCGTCTTGACTTCCTTCTCGGAAAAGATGATTAGGACCTGAGGCTGTTTGGCGTAAATCTGTTCCTTGGAAACCATGAACCACCCGGATGATTGGGAATCGAAGATGTTCCTGCCCCCTGCGGTGCTGACGATATCGCTCATGAATGTGCTGTTGCCTGCGGTCCACGGCGATGGATCTGCGGATAATGCCACGAATACCCTCTTGTTGGTGGCCCCGGCGATACCGGAGACGTCGTCGATCGTCTTCTTCAGCGATGAGATGACGGTGTTAGCATTCTCGCTCATGCCGAGGGCGCTGGCACAGATCCAGATGTTGTTGTACATGGATGCTATGTCGGTGGACCTGTACAGAACGACGCAGTCTACTCCTGACTTACGGAGCTTGTCCGCTACGGCGACGTCCTGACCGACGTCTCCATCGCAGAACACTATGTCCGGGTGGAGCTTGATTATCCACTCGTAGTTTGGATCCACGTAACCCCCAGTGTTGGCAATCGTTCCGTTGTTCTTTCCATCAACGATTCCCTGAGGGTAATTGGAGTAGTAGTCACAGCCGATGATGTATGGCAGTCCGCCCACAGCGGCCACCGTCTCGGTGACCGATGGTGCCAGGGTGACGACCTTGAGATCCTGCCCGGTGATGCGGTTCTTGCCGTTGTCCGCATAGCTGTAATAGCTGAACCCGGTATAATCCGTGCACGGAATCAGGGAATCGGCTCCGGAGGAACGGGCCCAGGAGACCATGGTGTATCCGGATATGTCCGTGCCCGCGGGGTCGAGTATCTCCTTCCATCCGCTGCCGTCGTGGACATAGAATCTCCAGGTCATACCCACGAGGTTGACATGTTCCCTGTCGGCGGGATCCTCCCTGTCTGGGGTGTTCACCGCATACAGGGAACCGTCTGGGAGCCATACACTCTCGTATCCCTTCTGTTCGCATACCTTCTCCAATACGGTCTTGCCGTCCCATCCGTCACCGAATTCGATGGGATCCCATTCCGTGTTCCAATAGCCGAAATCGAGGACGAGCCCTTCCTTGGTGTCCTTCTCGGACTGTGTGAGACCGACGAAGGGGAGGGACGCTAGAATGACCACTGCGATGATCGTTGATGCGGCGAGTTTGATGGCGATGGAACGGATACGTATTCCTCCTGTTATCAGATTCAGCTCTTGCTCTTTCTCAGGAAGAGGAACACTCCGCCGATTGCAGCTATAGCGGCTATGGCTCCGATGGCGACATACAGCATCATGGAAGAATGTCCGCCGTTACCCTCTGGCACAGCATCATATGCAACGGCGAAATATGATAGGCTGTCGACATCGAACGACAATGTTCCGTCGGAGTAACTGCTCTGGATGGGGACTTTCTTGCCGTCTACTATGTGATATACCTGCAGCTTGGAGACATCCTTGCCATCTGGTACGGTGTAGTTCACGGATACCTTCAGTTTCCCTTCTCCGAAGGTGTGCTGTCCTCCGAGACTTATCTCGAAGACGGTGGAATCCTTCAGATCCTCGGCAATCTCGCCCGGGAGTACGTTCAGGGGAGCGGATGCTATGGTGACCGCATACGACCTGTCCTCCAGAGATGATGCCGCATTGCCATCTAGGGTGATGGATCCGCCCTTGACTTTGAATTCGACAGGGGAGGCGTTGGTCTTTATGGCGGTTACTGTAGAGCTGCTAAGTGCGAGATAATCGGATTCGGTCAGGTCCACGGTGACCTGGCTTCCTGAAGATGATTCGATGGTCACATCGTAATCGAACAGGGGACTGATCCTCATGTCCGATAATGCTCTGAATCCTGTTCCCGCTGAAACGTTCCATCCGAGGAACTCGACGGTGTCGCCGTTGGAGAGTGTCGCATCACCGAGATTGTATGCGGGAAGGCTTCCGAAGTAGGGCACCGTCTCGGTATGTGCTACGTTACCGTCGAATCCCAGATAAGATATTGTCAGGTCAGAACCGCTCTTCAGCGCGGGAGGTATGTCAGAAGGGTATTGGGTACCGATCGGTACGGCTGAGTTCTCCAGGGTGATCTGTCTTATGACACTGAAATAGGGCATGACTCCGGGGTCGTAGTAGCCCATGCAGTCGGAATACGCCCAGTCGTTCTTCTCCTTGTTCCAATAGAACTGGCTCCAGTACTTGTACTCCTTCTCGTTGAGCTTCTCGTCCTGGAGGCCCATGAAGCTTCCCAGCCATCCCTTGAGAAATGCCCCGTCCTCGAGATTCATGACGAGTTCGAATCCGGTATTGCCCGATTCTCTCATCTTCCTGCATGCATCATCGAAGGCCTCCGCCATGTCCGAACCCTGTCCGGAGATCCAGAACCCTGCTCTGCGCTGATCCTCCGTGAGTACGGATCTGACATAATCGGTGGCATTGACGTCCTCGATCATCTTGATGTAGAAATAACCGGTGGAGATGGGTTCGAAGGTCTTGGGGCCGGGATATTCTATGAGGCCGGTTTCAAAATTGTTCCATTTCTGGGACTTGTAAATGTAATAGGATGTTCCGTTCTCCAGAGTGGTGTTTCCCTCGGCATTGGCAATCACCAGCACCCATCCTTTCAGCGGCGTCCATTTGTATATGCACAAAGCTTCGTTGCTTTTGACTTCGATGTCATCTAGGTTGGAAACAGTTCCGTTGCTCTTGAACTCGATGGTGTGGCCGTTGGAGGTTATGGCGTTGGTAAGAAGTTCCCTGAGCGTGGTCCCGGTCCCCGAGAACTCGGTGGTGCCGTTGACGGTTCCGTCGCCGATGAAAACCCTTGCTTGATAAGATTCGGCAGCATCGGAATCGTCCGATACTCCTATGAAACATATGGACAGCAGGGCTACGGTAAAAACACCGATGACCAGTGCTGTGTAGGGTGAACTCCTCCTGCGAGAATAAATCTCCCGATAGTTAGTCGTGTAATCTCCTCCAAACACGCAATCAATCATGTTGCGTACGTCTGGATACGTCTCGCTTATTCGCTATTTATAATACGGTAGGGTTACGTCAAGCCAGTGTGAAAATAGGAGTTATTATCTACAACACATGCTGCCCTGAGCAACCACTTTCGAAGTGCCAGGTCGTGTGCGTCTAAAGAAATGTAAAGATTGGAGGGGTTGCCCCCTCTGTTGAAGTTTATGCCTTTCTGCGGTAGTAGTTGAATCCTACCAGGATTGCCAGAGCGATTCCGACAACCATCAGGATGCCTAGGTAGAGCATGAACGTCGCACCAGACTCCTCGGAAACCGGCTCCGCAACCACCACATAGGTGGAGTTGTGGGTTGTCTCAAAGGTAACGGTGGTGCCAGTATGGGATATCACGTTCATCTTCTCCAGTACGGATCCGTCCTGCCAATATACCACGGGGACTTTGCCCTTTTCCGGGGTGTAAGGCAGGGTCACCTGCATCTTCCCGGTGAAGGGTTTGTCATCGGCCTCGGTGATGGTAACCTCGTACGCATGGGCGGTACCATGGACCTCCGCAGTGTTGGGGATCTCCTCCACCTTAGTTATGATAGCGGTTCCCGCCGCAATCGCGGAGGCGTCCCCTATCACCACGGAGATTTTCTCATCCATGGTGACAGTGACAGACTTCGTATCTGACGGAATGATGACTGCATCGCTCTCCCCGTCCAGAACGGCTTCGGCTTTTCCGGATCCGTCAACGGTCGCTTCCTTAGCCCATATGGCAGCGATGGTCATGTCCTTGGCGGGAACGGTCTCCGGCACCTTCTGATTCCACTTGACGAAGGTGAATCCTTCCTTAGTGGGATCGGCTGGTGCGGTTACTGCTGTTCCGTACGCCTGAGAGATTGCTGCTACCACGGAACCTCCGAGGGTATCGAAGGTTATGGTGTAAGTGTTGATCTCCCACTGGGCCACGAGCGTCCTGTCACCCGCGGGCATGATGGAAGGCAGAGAGGGTTCCCAGCCGAGGAAGGTGTAGCCTTCCTTGACGGGAACCTCGGGGGCCTTAACATCCGTACCCACGGTCTGGGTGATGCTGGCGACCGCACTGCCTCCGTTGGAATCGAAGGTGATTGTAGTCTGTGCGAACACGAACTTCGCGGTGTACTCTGCATCAGCGTTCACGGTGATGGAATAGTCTTCCATTCCGGAGACCTTCTCACCGTTGAGATACCAGCCGTCGAAGAGATAACCCTCACTGCTTACTGCGCTGAGGGTCGTTTGGGCACCCTTGATGTATTCGCCTGCGCCAGTGACGGAACCTCCGGCAACGGGATCGGCGGCAACACTTACCGTGTAGAAGGTTGCTAGCCTGACCTTGCAGGTAGCACTCCAACCCGTTCCGTGTACCACGATGAGATGTGCTCCCGAAGAACTCAGAGGCTCTCCGAGGTTCACAATCACATCCTTTCCGCTGGCGGAGAGATCCTTCCCATCGACGCATACATAATACATCTCGGGTCCGGGGTCGGCGTCGAGCCGGACGGTTAGCTTGTCGCCACCGCTGTACTCGACTGTGACCCCGCTTTTCTCCTCGCAAGTCCATCTCTCGGATTCCGCATCAGACATGTCCGGTCCCAGCACAGCTACCGCTAATACGACGGTAAGCAGTACGGAGGCCATCAGGACTGTCTTGACTCTCATCCGCATACCTCAGGGTTTTCCAATCACTGCCTGTATCTGGGATACGGACATGATGACAGGGGAAGTGAATACCTCGACACCACCGGTGACGGAGGCACTCTCGATAGCATAGGTTGCGAAACCGTAGACCAGGTATGCTCCGGATTTCTCCAGATACATGTCCTTCGAATATGTTCCGACAGTGCCGATCTCCGAGATGTCTATCTCCCAGTCGTTTACACCTGCAGTCTGACCGCTGGTGGTGAAGCACCAGAGACCGGTCTCAGCATCCTTCTCCTTATACACATAACGCACAAGGAAGGTTCCGGCGGTATCGATGTAACCATCCTCCGCAGTTACGGTTGCCTTGAATCCGGGGACAACATCGTCACCCTGGGTCTTGGCAACTTCCGTAAGGGATACGGAGTACGCAGTAGCCTTGGCGGCTGCGGTAATATTCACTGCAACGGTGATATCCGCATCGTTCACGGAATAGATCATGAACGTGTTGTCGGAGATCTTTCCAACAGAATACTCCGCAGATGCAGGGATATCTGCCTTCTCGAATTCGCCGAGGATGACGGTAATCATACCGTAGGATCCGATTTCGTTGGACTTGGTCCAGAATGCCTTTCCGTCAGCGCCGGTCACGGATAATTCCCAGACAGTGTCCTGAACATCACTGAAGGATGCGATTAGGGTAATGGTATCGTTCTCTCCAGCATCGCGGTAGTTCACAATGTATTGTGCACCGAGAAGCATGCCGTTGCCGACGGACCATCCAGTGAATCCAACCTTATCGACGACAGGTAAGGTTATCGCATCGCCGAGATGGCATGTTTCAAAAACAGTCACGACTGCAGTTCCATCCATACATTTTACGGAATAAACGGTTTCGTTCCATTCGCAAGATACAACGAAATCATCATTTGGAACAGTTATGGTGCTTCCAGAAACGACAACTCCATCAACTTTTACCAAACATGAATATCCAATACGTTCTTCGATAATCAAATCGAGTGTGTTTCCGCATTGAATAATCGATCCATCCCCGATTACTTCATCACCTTTTTTAACGGTTATTCCATCACCCGTGATGGTTATCTTGCAGGTCAGCGAGATGAACTTTGCATAAACCGTGGTATTGTCATTCAATTCTACAGTTGAATCATACTCGGCACTATACTTTGAGTCAAGATACCATCCCCCGAAACGATACCCCTCGGGAGGGACTGCATCGTCCAGAGATTTGGTCTGACCCTTTGTAAGCAGGACGGTATTTATTTCATCCCCAACGACTGTGGTGAACTTCACTTTATTGGTAACAGAAGTTATAGAGTCACAAACAACTGCATCACCATTCTTCAGTATGTATTTACCAGAGTCTTGATCAAGAACGGCAGTCATCGAAGTGCCGGCAATTAGACCCAAAGAATCAACATCAGCATTCAACATGGAACTTCCTGTATCCGAAATACTGGAGGCGACCAATTCATGACTGAAAGTTATTGTGTCGAAATGCGTGTTGGCTAAACCGTTGTTTCCGGCACCGTAGGATATCTTCCCCTCGGATAACTGAATTGCCCCATGATATATTCCCGCAATGGATACATCGCCAATACCCAACAGCGACCCAGGTGATGCGATGAGCCTAGGGTCATCGTTCACTATTGCTGGATATGAATTTACGTATACGTCCTTGTCAAAGATGATATCGAAATTATATTGAGGCGAACCAGCTGTAGACGCATTTGTGTTACCAAAAGGACTGGTAAACGGCTGACAGTTGAGAATCACATCCCCTTCGAAATGGATTGTCAAAGTGTTACTCGTAGGTCCGTAATAACATGCGGGATTCATATAATTCGATTGAGGCCATATAACATCTTTCCATGTCACAGAGGGACTCCTTCCGACAAATGTCACCTTGTAAGTTTTACCATCGTTCTCAATGAATTCTGGGATTGTGAATGTTTGACCCGCCTCAACAGTCAACTGAGGATCCTCAGTTAAGTCTTTGTACTTAATATCCAACCTGTTTAATGTAGCGAAGCCAGACTCATACAAGTAATATCTTGCACCATTTGGAGCAGTGTAATTCGTCGCCTTTTCTAAAACAAGATCCAATGAATAATCTACTTCTGGTGTATATATGTCCTTATAAAGCACCCAACTCATGGAACTTGCCTGAGATGTTGTTGAAATGGGTTGCAAATTATCCTTTATATTGAAACTACGAACATTATATGCATGACTTGCTTTGAGGATCACGGAATAGTGGCCTGCACTATCTACATCTGCTATAGCAATATGGTCCTCACTTACGAAAGCAACAGTCAATTGATCGATCTGTGTTTCATTCCAGCCTGCTACTGAGACCGTTCCTGAGACAGTTATTTCCTCTGAAGTAGCCTCTGCCCCACTAGACATAACCAGCAGGCAGGTCAGAAGGGTTAGGGTTGCCCCGATTGTTATATACGTACCTTTAATTGTTTCACCTCCACCACTCACCATATTTGTATCGGTGAGATTTGGTGGGAGGGTTAAACCCTCCCAAAAAAGGTTAAAGATAAACAATGGCGCGTTCACCGTGAACGTGCATTGTTCAGTTTACAGGGTACAAGCTCCTTGTGTCTCCGTTGTCCACCCAGCTATAGGTGAAGTTCTCCCAATTGAGGGTGAATTCATTCTGGGTAAACTGCTGTACAGGAGTGGGTGTACCATCCTCATCGATCACCGGCGGGACTGCAGGCAGATACGACAGGGGGCTCATGAATCCGAGCATGAACGCACTGCTGTTTGCATAAGCAGTGCTGTTGCCCAGGTAGAGGGACCAGTACTGGTAATATGCAGTAACATATGTCTTGTTTGCAACGGAATCATATGCCACATTAGTGTAAGTGGTGGACTTGGTCTGGCTTCCAATCTGGGTGACCTCGCCGAAGTAACTGTTGTTGATGACGCCGTTGTCGACCATGTTGAGGTTGACGGTGTAGGGGACATTGTTCCTGATCATTGCATCCTTGAATGCAGCTGCGCAGTCGGAACCGTATCCGGTGTAGGTGTTGTTACCGACGTGGAAGGTGACCGCATATGCGGAATCGGGGGTTCCCTCTGCGGGAACAACATTGTAGATGTTTGCGAGTCCGGTAGTGGGCAGGGTGTTGGCGCTGACACCGGTCGGAACGAACGCGATGTTCGCGGAGGAGAGCTGGCAGTCGTCGAAGGGCCTGTAGAATCCCATGACGGACATTCCGCTGTCGGAAGAGATGGGATTCCAGTTGTTGTTGGAGTAACGGTAGATGGTAAATTCAGAATCGCCGTTCACGGTGGCGACCTTTCCGTAGAAGGGATTGATGTTGGTGTAGGTGGTTCCGTAGGAATCATACTGGTAGGTGAGGTCGGCACCGGAAAGAGTGGTGTCGTAATATGTACCTGATCCCCAGGTGAACGTCAATCCGCTGTTCGCAATAGCCTGTCCGGCGTAGTATCCATGACCTGAGTACGATACCCATTCGTATTCATCGTCCT
>ODAI010938441.1_pt1 | contig 14613 bp, 10 predicted proteins | sample 1539321 | NCBI WGS metagenome assembly ODAI01 (sample SAMN02144231, study PRJEB22623) | gut metagenome | biome: sheep rumen | host: Ovis aries | place: New Zealand
GAGGTCGCATAAAGTACTACACTTTTAGGCGAAAGTCGAACACCGACCTTCCAACTACTATGAGTTTGCAAGCCAACTACTATGTAGTTGCGTTCCAAACTCATAGTAGTTGGAACGCAAACACATAACAGTTGCAGGAAAAGGAATAAATGTTGGCATTTTCAGCTTTTGGGGGCGGTGTACGACTTGCGCTCAATTAGCGTATACCTACACACGTGCCTCTGTCACGTAAACTGCTGAGCCTGAGCAGTCTGCGAAACATGGTGTCGTATGTACAATTTTTATTTAAATTCTCCCTGGCTGACTTCCTTTTGAAGACTAAGGCGCACGATTCCTACTCTTCACCACCACCTTCGTAGCTGCTGTTGAAGTCATTCTCCTGCTGGTCACCCTGTTGTTGTTGCGGCATGCGCTTCTTCTTGCTGTTGTTGTTGCCGAAGTTCCACGTCACGGTGAGGCGCACGGAACGTCCGTTGCGCCAGTTCTCCTGATGGCGCACGAAGTCGTCGCTCACCGTATAGTTGCGCCAACGGCGCGAGTTCAGCAGGTCACGGCAGTTCAGTGCCACGGTCAGCTTCTTGTTGAAGAAGTTCTTGCGCACGCCCAGGTCGATGTTGTAGTTGGACTTGCGGTAGCCTTGTGCCGTCACCTGGCGCGAACGGTAGCGGCCGGTGAGCTGTACGGAGATGTCGTAGGGCAGCATCAGGCTTGCCTGCATGCGTGCATTCCACGTGAAGCTGTTGCTGCCGTTGCCGCTGACGGTCTGTCCGTCGATGTCGAAGTCGAAGCCGTTGATCTTATAATAATAGAAGTTGGCGCTGGTGCTGAGGTCGAGAATGCGGAAGAACTTGTTCTTCATCGTCAGTTCCAGACCCGAACTGGTGCTCTTTGCCACGTTGAAGTTGGTCTGGTACATCAGCCCGTCGGCACTGCTGCGGTAAGTGATGCGCTGCATGACGTCGGTGGTGGGCCGGTAGTAGAGCGAGACGAGCAGCGAGTGTTGCGTCCACTGTTTCAGGTAGTTCAGCGAGAAGGAGTTGGAATACTCCGGCGTAAGCTCCGGGTTACCGTAAGTGATGACCGTCGCGTCGCGCGTGTTCTTGAACGAGTTGAGCTGTCCGCCCCACGGTCGCTTCAGCCTGCGCGTGTAGTTGAGCTGCAACTGCTGCGTGGGCGTTATCTGATAGGAAAGGAAAATGCTGGGGAAGAGCTGGAAGTAGTCCTTTTTGAAAGGTTGAGGGGTGAGGGTTGAAGGTTGAAGTGAATTGTCTATTGAGTTGTGTTCCTGCTCCCAGTTGTAGCTCTTTGTGTTCACCTTCCAGTATTCTCCGCGCAGGCCTGCCATCACTCCGAACTTGCCAAACTTGAAAGTTCCCGTGGCATAGAGCGCATGTACGTCCATGTCGTAGATGAAGCGGTTGTAGAAAGCCTTGTCTTCGACAGCCGCGGAACCGTCGAAGTTCACCTTGTCTATGTATGACTCCTGTGGCGTGTTCTCGTGAGAGAAGCGTCCGTTGTAGCCCGCCTGCAACATGAAGTGCTCGCTGACGGGGTTCTCGTAGTCGAGCTTCACCTCCCATGCGCGGTTGTTGATGTTCTGCGGACGGCTCTGGTACATGTATTCCGTAGGTCTTAATTGTCCATTGTCAATTGTGAATTGTGAATTATTATACACCGTGCTGTCCTGATAGAAGTTGTCGTTGTTGGACTTCCACGAGTTAAAGGAGACGGTGAAGTCGAGGAAGTGACGGTCGGTAAAGTTGTGGCGGTAGTTCATTTCGCCGTGATACATGTGCATGCGTGCCTTGCCCGTGGTGTAACGGTACATGGTGCGCGTGTCTTCAGCTGCACCGACGGTGCCGTAGTGGTAGGGAGTCATGTTATTGTTGTTGAACCCGCCGTGCATCATCATACCCGTCAGCGACAGGTCGTCTTTCTTGGTGGCGTGCCAGGTGATGCCTCCGCGCGTAAAAAGGTTGTTGCCTTGGTTATCGCTACGGGTGTTATACCGCTGGTAGCTGTTGGTGCTCATGAACGTCTGGTCGCTGTTGGCACCGCCTTCACTGTGGCGGTGGCGGTAGCCCACGTTGATAAAGGCATCCAGCTTGCCGCTGTTGTAGTTGAAGTTGAAGCTCGACTGTGCGCCCTTCCGCGTGTCGGCACCCACCTGGACGGAGCCGTAGTAACCTGCCTTGCGGTCTTTCTTCAGGACGATGTTGATGATGCCTGCCGACCCTTCAGCCGAAAACTTGGCTGACGGGTTGTCGATGACCTCGATGCGCTCGATACTCTCGGCAGGCAGCTGCTGCAAGATCTCCGAGCGGTTGTCGCTGGTCAGTCCGCTTGCCTTGCCGTTGATCCACACCTCCACGCTGCTGTTGCCGCGCAGGGAGACGTTGCCGTCCTGGTCTACCTCGACAGACGGGATGTTCTCCAACACATCCGAAGCAGAGCCGCCGGCGTTGCTGATCTGCTGGTCTACGTTGAACGACTTGCGGTCTACCTCCAACTTCATCTCCGAACGTTGTCCCGTCACCGTCACTTCTTGCAGCATGTGGGCGTCTTCCGACAGGTAGAGCAGCGCGAAATTACGAATGCGGTTTTTCGATGAAACCGAGAAATTTCGCATCAAATCCTTATATCCGGTGTAGGAAATCTTCAGCGTATAGTCGCCATCGGCAAGGCCCGACACGGTGAAGTTGCCGGAAACATCGGTCAATGCCCCCTTCAGTATCTTGTCGCTGCCGCGCTTCAGCACCACGGCATTCACAAACTCCAATGGTTCATTCGTCTTCTTGTCAAGTACCTTGCCCTTGACCACACCCTGAGCATCTGCTCCGATTGCACTGAACAAGAGCAGACAAAAAAGTATCAATCGATTCATACGAGTATTTTGACGCACTGCCGACATAAAGGTTTAACCCTCCTGTGAGCAATGTGCTGCCATGAAGACCCACACCCGTTTTTCGTCTACCATCACCATTGTTGTCAAGACCAACGCTTGCAGGCGTAGCCGTATGAACAGTATGAAATGTTAAAGGCAGAAAATAGTCGGAAAAATGTTTGGTGCATTCGTTTCTTTTTCTCTACCTTTGCACCCGCAATCCATCAAATGAAATGAAAGACAGGTAGAAAGCACCACTTTTTCTTAATCAGATGCCATCAGGCAAAACGTGTGTCCGTATCAGTCGGACTGTAACTCTTGCGCCCTTCTCTCTCAACGGAATGGGGTATCGGGGCGAATGCGCTCTTTGACATTGTTGGAACAACTGTGACGAGACTTCCTTTTCTCTCTCTGATTCCGTATGTAAATATGCGGAACTGCTGGTTTTTAACTTCGCCGCGAAGCGGCTAACTCCCGAAACACAATTATTGTATTATACTTATGAGAAACGGTAACATTTTCAAGATGACGATGCTGGACAACAACAGCAATGACATGAACGAAGCTTTCCAACCCTCTGACTTGAAAGTCACGGCGTGCCTGAATGGCAACATGCCGCGGACAATAGACTACGATTTCTACATTTATGACGAAACTTACACGCTGATGGGCTGGCTGACCCATCGCGAACAACCTTCAGCCTACACCTATAATAAACATGTATTGGAAGTCTGCATCCCTATCAGGCAGATGTGGATGGTGGGGAAGTACATGCTATTGATGACCTGTCAGCATAGCGACCAGGAGCGGGTGACGTGGAAGGCTGACTTCATGCTGGACAAGGAGGGGATGAACCTGACGTTCATCGGTGAAGAGCGGTGCACGGGCATCACGCCAGAGCGCACGCTGGCAAGGTATTTCAACAAGGCATCAGGGCATAGTACATGGTTCAGGATATTCAATGAGATACCCGGCATCTTTCCCATCAAGTGCTGGGTGATTCAAACGAAGCAGTGGGAATGGGCTGACGAGGTCTTGAAAAAGGGCGACGCCAACCCTATCTTATTCAGCAACAACTTCCTGATATCGGCTGAGACCGATACCTATGCCTCGCAGACCTTGACCTACTTCCGCTATCTTGCCTTTCGCGACTATACCTTCACCACCCTCTATTGTGACAGTCTCTACGACGCGTCGAACGTGGAAGACCCGTATGGGGAGCTGCACCTGAAGTTTCCCAAGAACGACGGACTCAACATCTTGTCTACCTTTCGCAGCTTTAACGAGAAGAAGTTCTACGCCATACTTGAGCCGGGCATCCTGTCGACCAAAGAAGGAACACCCATCCGTCAGGCTATCCTGCAGAACGCCATGGACTACAAGCGCGAAACGGTGACGGTCATCTACGGTACGAAAGCGGAAATAGACAACCTCTTGGAGGTGGAGCCTGCCTTCCGAAAGTTCTTTAACGCAAGCAACCGGGCTGAAGTGGGTATGATGACTCCTGCCGAGATGGTGCACTTCTTCTTCTGGATGGCAAAGACACGCAACCTGTACTTCAACCGGGAAGCGGCTCTCCACCTGCGCCAACTGGTGACGGAAGCCTATGCGTCGGGAGCCATTCGCCACTGGACACGCGACCATGTGCACGACTATGTGGATAACCTGCTGCGTCCCAGGGTGACGGAAAGGATGCTCCGGGAGATAGCAACCGGAAAGGAGGAGGACGACGAGCGTGCCGCACTCATCCACAAGGAGGATCTCGACGAAGACGGCATCTTGTATCCCAGCGGCAGAAAACTGACACCTGTCACCCTAGAGGACTATTTCACAATGGTGGAGGAACCGCAGAAAATCGTCGAGGAAGATGAAACCGACGAAGAGGAGTTCACCCGTATGCTGGATGAATTTGTCAACAGTTCTCAATATAACAAGGACGATGACTTGGACTCCATTGACGAGATGGAGCGTATCGAGGCGGAAAGGAAAGAGAAGGCGCTGATGGAGGAAGCCGACGAGTGGGATCATCCTGATGATGAGGACGAGGATGACGGCATTGACTGGGATGACTTGCCAGACTTCGAACATGACGACGACACGGAAATCCCTGACGGAGACGTGGAGCAAGGTGCCAACACCACCGTACACGTGGAGGTGCTGAAGCCGCTGAAGCATCCTGAAGAAGAGCTGGACAAGCTGGTGGGATGTGCCGACATCAGGAAACGGATGGAGGAGCTGACTGAACTTTCGCGCTACAACCGCATGATGCAATGCCTGAACCCACACGGCAAGCGTCACCGGGTAGCATTGCACAGCCTTTTCCTCGGAAGACCGGGTACGGGGAAGACCACCGTCTGCAAGATATTCGGCTCCATGCTCAAAGAGGCTGGCGTGCTGACTAAGGGGCATGTCGTCGTCTGCGGACGCAACACCTTCATCGGTACCAACTGGGGCGATGAGGAGAAGGTGGTGAGACAGGTCGTGGAGAAGGCACAAGGAGGCGTGCTGATGGTGGACGAGGCGTACCTCCTGAACAGTGACAACAAGAACGACCCCGGCAAACTGGTCATCCCTCTGCTGATGGATGTCCTTGCCGACGAGAGCCAACGCAACATTGCCATCGTGCTCTGCGGCTACAAAGAAGAGATGAACCGACTCATGGAACTCAATCCTGGGCTCAACTCGCGCTTTCCTAACCGCTTTGAGTTCCCGGACTTCAGCATCGAAGAGTTGCTGGAGATAACCCGACGGCGCGTCGGCGAATACGACTATGAGTTTACGCGGGCGGCATGGGCGAAATACAAAGCCTTGATAGCCGATGCCTACAAGGTACGCGACCTGAAAACATGGGGCAATGCACGGTTCGTGGCTAACCAGCTCGACCGCATCTACATCAACCATGCCCACCGGTGTGTGCGCCAGTGTGTCAGTGACCGCCGCCACCTCTTCCAGATTACGCCGGCAGACATCCAGCCTATTGATGTCCCAACCGCTAAACCACGTATCGGTTTCTGACTCCTTTGGCTCAGAGCACTACGTCCCTAAACGCAAAAAGAGCAACATTTGTTGCTCTTTTTTATGTCGGGATGAGGCGACTCGAACGCCCGACCCCTACGTCCCGAACGTAGTGCGCTACCAACTGCGCTACATCCCGATTGCCCGAAAGCGGTTGCAAAGGTACGAATAAACGGGGATAACGCAAAAAAAAACTTGGATTTTTTTGGTCGAGGCATTGAAAAGCGTTATTTTTGTCGGGTATAACAAGAAGGGACAGAGTCTGATGTATGAAAGAAATAGCGTGAAGATATGGTGTTGCATTGCCTTGGCGGTGCTGGCAATGGTCTATTTTCTGTTTAAACCCACGCCATCGTCGCTCTATCCCAAGTGCATCTTCTTAGAGTTGACAGGCTACCAGTGTACGGGTTGCGGTATGCAACGTGCCATCCACAGCCTGTTGCATCTGCGGATTGCAGAAGCATGGGACTATAATGCCTATTTTGTCATCGTCTCACCCGTGCTCCTGCTGTTATTCTTCTCCTGGCTGTTCCAGCGTCCTTTCCCTAAGCTATATGCCTGTCTTACCAGCCAACCCTTCCTTTGGGCATTAGGCATCTCCGCCGTCTTGTGGTGGATTGGGCGTAACCTATAGCAATTCCGGCAACTGGAACAGTTTGACGGCATTGCTGCCCTTGATGAGGATGTAGTAGCCTTGCGGTTGTTCCTCAGCGATGGCTGCCTTCACCTCCTCAACGTCGTGGAACTTGCGGAAGTGGCACTTGATGTCCTTGTATTCGTCGCCGACGAGCCACACCTTGTCAAACTGGCTTTTCCGCAACATGTTGACCACCTTGCCGTGTTCCTCACGGCTTACCTCGCCAAGCTCTCCCATCTGTCCGATAATCGCCATCTTGTTCTCTACCTCCATGATGCGGAAGTTGTTGATGGCAGCCTCCATGCTGGTGGGGTTGGCGTTATAGGCATCTACGATGAGGTGGTTGTTAGCAGTTTCAGTAAGCTGCGAACGGTTGTTTTGTGGGACATACGACGCTAAGGCATGGCATATCTGGAGAGGTTCAACGGCAAACTGGAGTCCGATGGTGATGGCAGCCAGCATGTTGTCGATGTTATAGGCACCGATGAGGTGGGTCTGCACCTCATACCACTGTGCCTTCTCTCCCTTCTCGTCGAGGTCGGTCTGCGTCTCGCGCCAGCGGAAACAGAGGAAGGGTGCACACGAGACGACTTCTCCGCATACGCAGTCGGCGGCGTTCTCTACGTGAGTGCTGTAGGGCGACACCCATGCGTTGTCGGGCAGGATGTTGATAAGGTGTTCGTTGTCGGCATTGATAAAGATGACGCTGCCCTCACGACGGCTCAGGAAGTCGTAGAGTTCGCCCTTCGTCTTGACGACGCCCTTAAAGGAGCCGAAGCCTTGCAGGTGGGCACGTCCCACGTTGGTGATGATTCCGCAGGTGGGTTCTGCCGTCTCTGCCAGCGTCTTGATGTCACCCGGATGGCTGGCTCCCATCTCGATGACGGCAATCTCATGGTCGGCATTGAGGCGGAAGAGCGTCTTCGGCACGCCTACGTCGTTGTTGAAGTTGCCCTGTGTAGCCAGGACTTGGTATTTCTCTGACAAGACGGTGGTGACCAGTTCTTTCGTTGTGGTCTTGCCGTTGGTACCGGTGATGCCGATGACGGGGATGCTGAACTGCCGGCGATGCTCACGTGCCAGGTCCTTATAGGTCTGCAGGCAGTCGTCAACAAGGATGAGCCTGTCTTTTATTCCCCCGTTTTCACCGTTCCCTTTCCCGTCGCTCTCTTTGTTCTCTTTCCCCATACTCTCCTCATACACCTTCGGGTCGTCGATAATGGCATAGGAGCAGCCTTTCTCCAAGGCTTGGGTGGCAAAGAGGTTACCGTTGAACGATGCGCCTTTCAATGCCAAGAAGATGCTTCCTTCCGGGCATTCGCGCGAGTCTGTCGTGATGCAGGGGTGCTGCTTGTAAAGTTGATATAACTGTTTGATGTCCATATTACTGTGCGTATTTCCGTTATGGTTTGGTGCAAAGGTATTGTAAAAAAAGCATTTTGACGAATAGAACCGACAAAAATCTTTGCCGTTTCAATAATTATCGTTACTTTTGTGCTCATGAAAAAAGTTGCCGACAAGTTGCTGAATGTAGGTGGTAGGCTGTTGGACCTGTCACAACCGTGTGTGATGGGCATCCTGAACTGCACGCCAGACTCCTTTTATGCGGGTTCGCGGATGCAGACGGAGAAAGAGATAGCGCAGTGTGCCAACCGTATCATAGCCGAAGGAGGCTTGATGATAGACGTAGGTGCCTGTTCGACCCGTCCCGGTTCTGTAGCTGTCAGCAGCGAAGAAGAGATGCAACGGTTGCGCTTTGCCTTACAGGTCGTGCGGCGGGAGCAGCCCGATGCCATCGTGTCGGTAGACACGTTCCGTCCTGAAGTGGCAAAGATGGCTGTCGAGGAGTTCGGGGTGGGCATCATCAACGACGTGGGTGGCGGCAGCGAACAGCATCCGCCGATGTTCCGGTTGGTGGCACAGTTGCAGGTAGCCTATGTACTGATGTCGTCAGCACCGACGATTCGTGACATGTTGCTGGGCTTTGCCCGTCAGGTACAACAGTTGCGCGACCTTGGACAGAAAGACATCATCCTCGATCCGGGCTTCGGCTTCGGCAAGACCTTGGAGCAGAACTACGAGGTGTTAGAGGCTATGGACCAGCTCGGCATCATGGAGTTGCCGGTGCTGGCAGGGCTCTCCCGGAAGTCGATGATCTGGCGGTTGCTGGACATCACTCCCGATGAGGCTCTCAACGGTACTACAGCCCTGAACATGATGGCTTTGCTCAAGGGTGCTTCCATCCTTCGCGTACACGACGTGAAGGCGGCGGTGGAAGTCGTCAGGTTGAGGCAAATATAAAAAAGTGATATAGATAAAAAGGTGAGCCATGACATTTTTTGAGTTTGGAATAAAGGACATCATCGACATCGTGCTGGTGGCACTGATGCTCTATTATATTTATAGGTTGATGAAGGAGTCGCGTTCGCTGAACGTCTTTGTCGGCATCATGGTCTTTGTCTTGGTATGGCTGTTTGTCAGTCAGGTGCTGGAGATGCGCTTGCTGGGCAGCATCATGGACAAGTTGGTGAGTGTGGGTGTCATCGGCTTGATCGTGCTCTTTCAGGAGGAAATCAGGAAGTTCTTCTACAATCTGGGGGCTCACCGTAAGCTGAAGGGGGTAGCTGAGTTCTTTACTGGCAAGCGGGCGGTAAAGATAGACAAAGAAAGCATCATGCCCATCGTGATGGCGTGCATGAGCCTCAGCCGTGGAAAGGTAGGAGCCTTGATTGTACTGGAGCGGGCTGCGCCATTGGATGATATCGTCGACACGGGCGACCGTATCGATGCCCTTATCAACCAGCGGCTGATAGAGAACATCTTCTTTAAGAACTCACCGCTGCACGACGGTGCAATGGTCATCTCGAAGAAGCGCATCAAGGCTGCCGGTTGCATCCTTCCCGTAAGCCACGATCAGGATATTCCCAAGCATCTGGGTCTTCGCCACCGCGCTGCCATGGGCATTTCGCAGGAGAGCGATGCCATTGCCATCGTGGTCTCTGAGGAGACGGGGCGAATCAGTGTCGCCATAAAAGGAAAGTTCCAGTTGAGACTGTCTGCAGAACAGTTGGAGAGCATCCTGACTACCGAACTCGCCATGTAGTCAGCGGAACAGAGTTTTACTGTGAACGGATAAACGAAAGAATCCTCCCTATCACAGAGAGGATTCTTCTTTTTTTTGTTGTTTAAGGTGTTAATTACTTCATGTACTTCTTACGATATTCAGTCGGAGTCATTCCATACTTTTCACGGAAAACCCGATAGAATGTCTGGGCAACAGGTATTCCGCAATCTGTTGCAATACTCTCAATAGTGTGCTTGGGCTGCTCTAACAACATCTTAGACGCACGCTCTAAACGCAAACTGTTGATATACTGCGGGAAAGCAAAACCTGTATGCTCGCGAAAAACATTGGCAAACTTGTTTTTCGGTATGTGTACATATTTGTCTAACAACTTGCGAGACATGTCTTCACGCAAGTAAAGCTCATTGTTGACGATAGCCTTCTGAGCTCTTTTAAATAATACTTCGTCGGTTCCGTTCATGGGCACTATTTTAATGTTTCTGTATTTCTTTGGTGCAAAAGTACTGAAAGAAAACAAGAAACAAGCCTAATACGATTTTTATTTTATCGTTTTTATTCGTTCATGTTATCTTGAATATTCATTTTAGTCACTGATTTTCTTGCACTTACGGCAGCAAAGTACCAAAAAGACGGTCAGAAAATGGAGATAAATCTGCCGTATGACAAGAACATATTGGATGAAATCCAATGTTTTTTGAAAAAATAACAAGTGATAAAAGGCTATGTCGAATTATTTTTTTAAATTTGCAAACTGTATGAGTAAAAACACATATATTGATATTAAACAATAGTAACTATGGATTTATTACAGCAAATTTGTGCGCGTGCTAAGGCAAACAAGCAGCGCATTGTGCTCCCCGAAGCTACCGAGGAGCGTACCTTGCGTGCTGCCGACAAGGTGTTGGCAGACGGTTTGGCAGAGTTGATTCTCATTGGTAACCCGGACGAGATTGCCAAGTTAGCCGCAGAATGGGGGCTGACCCACATCGGTGAAGCTACGATCATCGACCCGGAGAACAACGAGAAGAGTGAGGAATATGCTCAGTTGCTTGCCGAGCTGCGCAAAAAGAAGGGAATGACTATCGAGCAGGCTCGCGAGTTGGTGAAGAACCCGCTGTATCTGGGATGTATGATTATCAAGACAGAAGGTGCCGACGGACAGATTTCTGGTGCGCTGAGCACGACTGGCGACACCCTGCGCCCGGCACTGCAGATTATCAAGTGCGCTCCCGGCATCAGCTGTGTGAGTGGTGGTATGTTGCTCATCTCCAAGCAGCAACAGTATGGTGAGAACGGCGTTCTCGTCGTTGGCGACGTCGCCGTGACCCCGATGCCCGATGCATCCCAGCTCTCTCAGATTGCCGTTTGCACGGCACAGACTGCCAAGAGCGTTGCCGGCTTTGCCGACCCGCGTGTTGCCATGCTGAGTTTCTCAACCAAGGGCAGTGCTACCCACGAGGTGGTTGACAAGGTCATCGAGGCTACGAAGTTGGCTAAGGAACTCGATCCGGAACTGAAGATTGACGGTGAGTTGCAGGCAGATGCTGCTCTCGTTCCTTCTGTAGGTGAAAAGAAGGCACCGGGTAGTGCCATCGCAGGACATGCCAACGTACTGGTATTCCCGAACCTTGAGGTTGGAAACATCGGCTATAAGCTCGTTCAGCGCCTCGGTGATGCCATTGCCATCGGTCCTATTCTCCAAGGTATCGCACGTCCTGTCAACGACTTGAGCCGCGGTTGCTCTGTTGACGACATCTATTACATGGTAGCCATCACTGCTTGTCAGGCTATGGACGCAAAGGGGTAGAAAATGAAGAATGAATTGTCTATCTCTTTATAAGAAGCTAATGAGACGATGAACTGGTTGAATCTACTGAAAGACACCGGTCATCTGACATTAAATGAATTTAGCAGCATGGCTGATGATTGTTCAGAAATCATAGCCATGTTGGTTTCATCCATAAAGACAACAAAAAAAAATAATAATTTGATTAATCATGAATGAAGTAAGTAGGAGGAGGAGCCAGTTTACTGATTCTTCATTCTTCATTCTTCATTCTTCATTTAAAATAATATGAAGATATTAGTATTAAATTGTGGTAGTTCATCTATCAAGTACAAACTGTATAACATGGACGATGAGAGCGTCCTGGCACAAGGTGGTGTAGAGCGTATTGGCCTGGATGAGGCTTTCCTGAAGCTGACATTGCCCAATGGTGAGAAAAAGACGCTGATGCACGACATGCCCGACCACAAGGAGGGTGTGAACTTCGTGTTCCAGACCTTGCTGAGTCCGGAGTATGGTGCCATCAAGAGCCTGGACGAGATTGACGCCGTCGGTCACCGCATCGTGCAGGGTGGCGACTTGTTTGAGAAGAGTTGTCTTGTCGACAAGAGTGTAGAGGACGGTATCGAGAGCCTTTGCGACCTGGCACCCGTCCATAATGCCGGACACCTGAAAGGAATCCGTGCCGTTGACCACCTGATGCCTACCGTTCCGCAGGTTACCGTCTTCGACAATGCCTTCCATTCCACCATGCCCGACTATGCCTATCTCTATGCCGTTCCTTACGAAATCTATGAGAAGTACCACGTTCGCCGTTATGGTTTCCACGGAACCAGCCACCGTTATGTCTCTCATCGGGTAGCAGAGATACTGGGCAAGGACATCAAGGACCTGAAGATTGTCACCTGCCACATCGGTAACGGTGCGTCTGTTGCTGCCATCAAGGACGGCAAGGTCATGGATACCTCTATGGGCCTGACGCCGTTGGCAGGCGTGATGATGGGCAGCCGCTCTGGTGACATCGACGCTTCTGCCGTCACTTACATCATGGAGAAACTGGGCAAGAAGCCGCAGGAGATGGCTGACTACCTAAACAAGGAGAGCGGCGTGCTCGGCATCTCCGGTATCTCCAGCGACATGCGTGACGTGGAGAACGCTGCCAAGGAGGGCAACCAGAAGGCACAGCTTGCGCTGAAGATGTACAACTACCGCATCAAGAAGTATATCGGTGCCTACGCTGCCGCCATGGGTGGCGTCGACGTCGTCGTCTTCACCGCTGGTGTCGGCGAGAACCAGATATCCATGCGCGAGGAGGCATGTGCCGGACTGGAGTTCCTGGGCATCAAGATTGACAAGGAGAAGAACAACGTCCGCGGCAAGGAAGCAGAGATTTCTGCCGACGACAGCCGCGTCAAGGTATGGGTAGTACCCACCGACGAGGAGATTGTCATCGCCCGTGACACGATGGCTCTTGTCCAAAGTAAGTAATCAACCTGAAACGTATGGGAGATGCCTCGGCATCTCCCATATATTATATATAAGGTAGGAATACCGAAGAGAGTTAAAAAAAGTGATAGGATCATGAAGAAGATTGTTACATTTGGTGAAGTGATGTTGCGGCTGTCGCGTCCCTTCAAGCTGCGACTGTCGCAGGGAAAGGTCTTCGACGGCAATTTCGGAGGCAGCGAAGCCAACGTCGCCGTCTCGCTGGCAATGCTGGGTAACAATGTAGAGTTCGTCACCCGTGTGCCTGACAATGCTGTCGGGCGTACCTGCTGCCAGCACTTGCGCGGCTACGGCTTGTCGTTGCCGCATGTCTGTACGGGCGGCGACCGCCTGGGTTCCTACTATTTCGAGGAAGCAGCATCCATGCGCAACTCCAGTGTCGTCTATGACCGGCAGGACTCTTCGTTCTTTACCATAGCACCCGGCATGATTCCCTGGCGCGAAGTCTTCAGGGATGCCGACATCTTCCATTGTTCGGGTATCACCTGCGCCGTCTCACAGTCGGCTGCCGATGCCACGATGGAGGCTGTCCGCACGGCAGAGGAGATGGGGCTGACCATCGTCTGCGACATCAACTACCGCAAGAACCTGTGGAAGTATGGCGGTCGTGCTGAAGAAGTACTGAAAGAATTGGCAAGCCATGCCGACATCATCTTCGGCGACCAAGGCGAGTATGAGGTCGTTTCCGGCATGAAAAGGGTGCCGTTCGAGGCGCTTTCTGCCGACTACCAGACCGACGATGCAGCCTTCGGGAAGTATTTGGAGCAGGTGCAGCAGCAATTTCCCAAGTGCAAGAAGATGGTGATGGCGTGCCGCAACCAGATTACTTCGAGCCATCACACGCTGACAGGATACCTCTACAGCCACGGACAGCTGACGAAGACACGCATCTACGACATCAATCCCGTCGTCGACCCGATGGGTGTCGGCGACGCCTTCATCGCAGCTTACATCCATGCGTGGTGCAAGTGGGGCGATGACGACCAGCGTGGTCTCGACTTTGCCTTGGCAGCCTCGACGCTGAAGAACTCGGTCGTCGGTGACTTCAACCTCGTGAGCGAGACAGAGATACAGGGTGTCGTCGACGGTACGAACAGCAACGACGACTTCAAAGAGTTGCAGTAACCCGCGTTACGGCAGCAAGCACGCCCATGCCGGGCGTACAAAACAAGAGCGAATGTCTCACGACATCCGCTTCTTTTTTTGACTAAACTTAATCTACAAACCTGTTTTTACAACTGATAAGCCTCAGTAAAAATGTTGTGAGGCATCAATTTGTCCTAAACACTAATCTAATATACCTAACTAAAACCTGATGCAAAGATAAAGGAAATTGTTGAAACACAACAAATTCTTTCAACGAAAATACCATTTTCTTCAGTAAATCAGTCATTTTATCATGCGCTACCACACACTGGTCGACGTGATACCATCACCTACCCCTGTTCGGGATAAGCAATCTCCCTAAACACATAGCTACCTGGTATTCAAGGAAAAGAGTTTGAAAACAAACTGTACAGAGAGAATTTAAATAAAAATTGTACATACGACACCATGTCTCGTAGACTGCTCAGGCTCAGCAGCTTACGTGACAGAGGTACGGGTGTAGGTATACGCTCATTGAGCGCAAGTCGTACACCGGCCCCAAAAGCTGAAAATACAAACATTTAGTCCCTTTTCTGCAACTGTTATGTGTTTGC
>ODAI011607934.1_pt1 | contig 14611 bp, 8 predicted proteins | sample 1539321 | NCBI WGS metagenome assembly ODAI01 (sample SAMN02144231, study PRJEB22623) | gut metagenome | biome: sheep rumen | host: Ovis aries | place: New Zealand
CCCTCATACGAATTCCTTTCTCAGCAGATCGCTATACTCAAACTTACCACATACAATACACCGACAGTCTTATCATACAAATACTGCATCGGCGGGACGCTCCCGCTCTGGCTCGCTGGCAGCGGTACATAAGAAATTTTCTGCGTTATCACTTGAAAATTTCAAGTACCGGCCGCGAGACGAAGCCGCGCCGATTGGCAGTATTGTATGATTTCGACTGCTGCTGTACTGAAGTTGGATGTTTAAGTCATATAGTGTATTCCTGCAAATCGTTAAGTTTAATCTCGTAGCGTTTTGTAGTCCCGCCTTCCGAAGTCACTTCCAGCACATACCGGTACTTCTCACTATCGTGGATGAATCGCGGAACGCTGGCAAATGTCTCCTTAGCTCCCATAAGCCACTCCGCCCATACCTCCGCATTCTCCGTGCCGGCTGCCTTGTCAAATTTCAGAATCCTGCATCTTGCGTCCTCTTCGCGGCTTTTTGTAAACGTAAAATACTCTGTCAGCGGGTGACGGGCATCCCAGATCAGGCGATAAATATCGATTGGGAAATCCGCTGCTATTATAAGGAGGTAAAACGCATCCAATGCATAGCCTTCATAGAGATCATACATACCGCATTTCTTTAAAACCCCGTCAGCATAGCGCCTGAAGTCTCCGATACTTTCGATAATGTTATCTATTTCTCCCTGTTTTTCCTGTGTTATTGCAAACTCAAAGAAAGCCAGTGTGAGAAGCTGATTTCTGTGCTTTAACGAGTCTCCGATAAGATTATACCGGTTACTTTCCTTTATTCTGCTGTCCTTAAATTCTTTTGTGTTAAGCAGAAAGTCCTTTCCGTAGCTGCTCACGCCTCTATAGTCTTTATCTTTAACGCTGCCGCAGAGCCACGACAAAATGCTGTTAAAGTTGCTGCTGACCCCTTTATCATCTTCCCCTCTCTTTTTCCTCCCATAGGTCATTGCCTTGGGAGTATAGATCCTCTCTATTCCGGGCAGTTCTCCCTCACGAATTTGAAATTCTGTCCGGTTGGGAACGAGTGTTATTGCGTTCTCTCTCTCTTTTTCTTCCGAATTCTTTGTTACAGCTTCCAGAAGATCGTCCGCATTCGTCCACTCGACAGTTATATCCGCTTCCTGAACGACTCCTGCCTTCACCTCTTCCGTCGTCCTGTAAATATATTTTGTACCATCGTAGTCAAGACAGAACCCGGTTCCTTTCGGAATGTACGCATTGCATGTACAATGCACAATCATGGAACCTTCATTTCCCACGCCTTTGCGCGGGAGCATTTTATCATAGCCGGAATTTGCCGAGATAATTCCGCTGGCCTGCATTTGATTGGAATCTTCCGCTCCGCAAATGTCATATACGCTCATCGGGAGCCTGGTCGCTTTTTTCCGCCTTCCGTCTTCTTTTTTGGCTGTGGCCTTTGTCTGCTCCGGGTCGTTTTTTGGGGAGTTCTTTTTTTCGGAGCTCGTTTTTACGGAGTTCGCTTTCACGGAGCTCGCTTTCACGTAACTCGTTTTCACAGAGCTCGCTTTTTCGGAGTTCTCTTTTCCGAAATTCTTTTCTACGGAAATCAACTCTACAGGTATTATCTTCTCTACCAGATTCACCGGTTCCAAGGTCTCATACTCAAAAGTATCCCCGCCCATCTCAAATGTGAATTTGCTCCCGCAGGGAATATATGTTTCCGGAGTACAATTGACTGAAAGGATTCCTCTGTTCTTAGATTTTTCATCCTGAAAATAGTGTACTGCGGATTTCGGCAGCGCACTGTTTATCCTGCCCCGGATTTCGGAATTAACAATCCTGAACTCTACACTGGCGGGAACATTTATTTTTTCCCCCATCGCGTCAAGCGTTCCCTGAGAAACCTCCTGCCTTTTTGTCAGCGCCCTGACCGGGACTTCCAGTTCTTTACTCGAATTTTTTTAAGGACAGCTTTTTCCGGCACAATTACAATTCCCACATTTTTGGATTTCGAAACAAGTTCCGTTCCGGCGGGAATAACAATATCATCCCGGTCCGGCTGCAGTTCATATTGAACTCTTAAGATTTTCTCCTGGCGCTTTGCATATTTTACGGCTTCCTTGTCCAGCTCCCTGGCTTTTCTGTCCACCTCATAGTCCCGGAAGCTGTTAATATCATTGATGATCTGCCTGATCAGCTCTTCTGCCATTCTCTTATCGGTTCTTTGAATCCGATGTTCTTCCTGCAGGCCTTCTTCTGCGGACCTCTGTTCTGCCCAGTCGATGAGTTCGGCAAGCCGTGTGCTTCGTTTTTCAAAGACATCGTCCCTGTCCAAAATGCTTTCTATAACGGAGCTGTAAACATCCTCCATGTCTTTCGTTGAGAGAAGGTTTGTTTTCTTGTCAATCTCCGCCGGTTTCGGGATGACCCTTGTTTCTTTCTTCCGGGCTGACGTCGAAGCAGAGACAGCCTTTGTTTCTTTCTTACGAACAGTCGAAGCAGTGGCAGCCTTTGTTTCTTTCTCCCGAACCGACATCGGAACAGAGGCAGCCTTTGTTTCTTTCTCCCGGACCGGCGTCGAAGCAGCGGCAGCCTTTGTTTCTTTCCCCCGGGCCGGCGTCGGATCAAACATGTCTTTAGTCGGCGAGGCATACATTTTCCGTAGCTTCTTATAATTGGAAAAATAATTATCCGTAAGGCTGCTGTATTCCAGAACCGCCCATATCATAAACTCTTCACGGTCATACAGGTTAAAATGGCTCCGACGCAGGGCTTTCCGCATGAACAATTCACAGGTCTCCGTCTTCATGCGGTAGGCAAATGCCAGCCATTTCAGCGCAGGCAGATCCGGTTCTTTAATGAGCCCGGAAAAAAACGCGTTCCAGCTTCTATTTGCAGGTAAAATAAAACCCTCTGTTGTAAACTCCCGTTCGGTTCTGTCCGAGAGTGCTTTCAATACTTCCCCGAGATATGGTCCGGTCTCATTTTCCCGGGTTCGGACCATTTTCAAATAATTCTCTATCTCTTTCCGGCCTGCTTTTTCAACAAAACGGGTGGTCTCCTTCGACGCTTTTGTGTCGACGGCTATTCCGTTTACTTTCATGAGGTATGCCAGCATGATTCTGGAGGCAGAGACTGTGGAGAGTTTTGCTATTGCGTCGAAGAACGGTCTTACGTCTCCGTTGTCCAGAATTGTGTCCATGTTCCAACTCTCTCGCTCACTGAGGAGATCGCTTTCATCATCCTTATAGATCTCCAAAGTCTCCCTTGAAACCTGCTGCAAAAATTCTGTGCGAAGTGACCGTAGTTCTTCAGCTTCTTCCAGAGTCTCTAACGAGTTCCCTTTGATCTGAATCGAATCCATCTTCATAGCCCTTTCCTGATGTCAATTATCGAGAGTTCCGCAAGAAACGCCCGGTGAGAGACTGTCCCGAAGCTTCAATATACTTGCATCATATTTTCTATGAGCAATTATACCATCCTCTAAAGGAATATGACAGAATCGATTAGAATATGGGGTACGACCTCGGGCGGGGTCTGACCCCGGCCGGGGTCAGGCCCCGCCCGAGGTCGTACCCCATATTTCACTCCATCAAAAAAAAGAGAACCCGCATCCCTGCGGGTCCTCGCATTTATCCGGTCACAAGCATATCACTTTTCCCTATGCCGAAAAGAACCGGCAGCACAATAAGCACCGGCAGCAGATAACGGAGATAATACCCGTTAACCGGTCCCGCCAGAAACAGAAGAAACTGCATGAACAGCGGCACATAGAGAATAATCTTCTTCCACTCTCTTCTTCGTAAAGGCTGAAAGAACAGTAGTATGCCGATCCAGATATGGGGCGAAACCTTATGTATAAGATTCAGCAGCGGTCTCGTTTTTGATTTATCCCGACAGGCATCCGACATCTTTCGCAGCCCTTCAGTCTGTTTCGGAAACGCGAAGTCCATTCCCAACTGACTGCCCGCTTCATTAACCAACTCCATTTTCTCCTCCCCGAGCCGGTACGAGTAATATGCCATCGGTCGATATCCGGGATAGACATATCCATAGTTCATATCCAGAAATGCCTGGAGATAACAGAACGGGTGCTTTTTGAACATTTCGAACCAGACACGCCTGTAATTCTCAAAATCCCGGTCTGTCGCCCTTCTCAGATCTGCTTTTATCGTATCTACTGACTGCGGATCGTATCTTTCAGCAAGCTCGTCCGCAACGACGATCCTGTCTATCACTGCATTTTCCTCTTCCGTCACTTCCTCCCCATGATCTCTGTAATAGCGGGCTGTCTGCATCAGCGGAACAGACAAGGACTCCTGTTTTCCCCCGGGCGTTACCTGAAGAGCCGGAAGAGCCACGTGGTTCCACAATAAAAAGAAAGCGGTAAATATAACAAATGCAGGTACCATAAACTTCCTGATGTTCCTGCATGCCATCATGGTAAATACTGTCGGCAGCAGAATATACACCCCGTCATTCCGAAACAGCATCATGAAAATTGCCGACGTGCACCATAAGACATAATCCTGCTTTCTCCATTTTCCCATAATCAATTTCATGCTGATAATGAAGAAGACCAGGAACATTGCCGCATAGATAACATCCTTCGTAATAACCGTCACCATGTTCCTGATTCCCGGATAAAAACCGAAATACAGGAGAATATACATTCCATGCAGCGGATCCAGATTAAAGTCTCTTATAAGTAACTGTATGCAGAAGGCCTCGCAGAGTACCAGTATCAGGACCTGAATCAGACAGTAAAGAAACAGTCCCGTATTCCATGAATGGAACAGGTTTCTTCCCGCTTCAAGGCACTCGTGAAGTATCATCGTGTGCAAAACAGGATGATGATTTGTGAGCATGCTGGTCTCGGATATAAAATCCCTGTAATATTCGAACGTATCCAGATTGTACGCCTGTACAATCTGCGTTCTCGTATCTCCCATCATAACGCCCGGATACGACAGGACAAATTTCCCGGAAAGGAAAATAAGCATCGTGATGACAGATGTAATAAAAGGTCTTGCCTGCAGGAATCGGCAGTAACTGCTAAGTAAACCTTTTTCTCGTAACCTCTTTTTTCCGTATCCTCCGCCTGACGGCGTATCCATCATTTTCCAAAGCGCCAGCGTCCCGGTGTAAAATATGACGCCAAAGCCGGCCAGCATTATGGCAGATTCGATCAGGCTTTTCGGGCTTGCAAACAGCCCCCGGCAGCTCCCTTTAAGCGCATAAGACCTCCCGACTACATAAAATACAGCGAAAAGAACCGCCGGACACAGAGCGATGTACCTGTCTGAGGAAGGAGTACGTTCCCAATTCTTCACAGCTGTACATAAAAGATGGAAAACCGCGACCAGTTCCAATATCACAGCCAGTTCCATACCCTGGTAAAGATTTTTGCGGGTCACGGCAGACTGAGGGTTAATAGTAATTGCCATGACAATTCCTGCTGACAGTATCAGCAGGAACGTCTTATTATTCAGTACATTGAAGATAATGGGTTTTATTGAAAATACATGCGCTGTCCGCTCATTTTTCGCAGTCATATGCGGCGATTTAAAGATTGACAATTTCATATATTTTCATCCCCCTCAAGTCATTTCTCAGACAAGTCATTTCTCAAGTAAGCCTCTTCCACGAGCGCCACTTTGATTGAGTCTGTATATATGTCCGAATGAACACGTCTCCGTATTCATCAATACATATCTGCGCTCTGCGTGAATTATTCATCAGTGGAATGACGTACAGGTTGAATCCCCCGGCGGTCGGAGAATTTTTGAAAATCTTCGTCGTCGCAGCGCTTCCGGAGCAATACATTCCAATTGAAAGCACATAATCCAGATCTCTGTAGTAGCCTGCCGTAGCCAGCACCTTCGCATCCGTATACGGGCTCTCACTCTCCCCCGAGACCCTGTCGTCAAACACCAGTTGAGACACGCTGATATGATGGTAGCCATCCTTTCCGATGTCCGTGAACATGTAGATTCTTCCATTCGCATTCACAAGACACTGCGCCTCATCCTTCATGTACTCTGAAGTAATCCGGTATATCTTCTTCGGACTGCCGTCCGCATAATTATACTGTGTCAGATATATACCGTTATTCGCATAAACACTGCCTGACTTGCGGCAGGAATAGTGTACCTGTACCAGCTGCTCATCAATAACGATCGTCGCCTGGGACTGCACCTTATCTTCCCCATACTGCAGGCCGGTGATCTCGCTGATTTCCTTGACTGCAAACGGAATTCTTACGTCCATAGGTTTGAAATCGGCGTCATATGCCCGAAAAGCCGGACCGGTTCCATCATTACATTCAATATAGTATATATCATTCAAGATATCATATGCAATCTGCCACGGTCTGCATCCGCTGACCGGCGCCAGCCAGGACTCGAATTTAAGTGTATCGGCGTTGATAACCGCAATCTGATGAGCGGAATTTCCATTTCCGCAGATAGAATATATTTTATTTTTCTTCGGATTATAGCAAAGAGAATTGCCGTGTCCTCCGCCGGGTATTACTACAGACATCGCTTTTCCGGCTTTATTGGTAACCGGTTCAAAACAGGTACCGTTAACAAGGCGGAAAGCCGTCAGAACAAGATCCGTATCATCTGTCACATTCTGATACTTTGCACAGAAAGCCAGAACGATCCGATCATTCTTTGAATCATAACATCCCCCCTGGAGACGGTAATCACGAACATTTGAATCTGTTGCATTGAACTGACCGGTAAACCGCTCGATCGGACTGTCTTCCCTGAGGTTCCGGCTGACGATCAGGCGCTTCTCAGGATAAGTTCCATCATCTGAAAGGACGGTACCGTCGTCTGCCCAGAGCACTGTGCTGAGCTTATAGCTCCCCCTCGGCACAACTACTTTCATACCGCTCGAAAGTGCATCCTTAAACGCAGTCGTATCATCGGTCACCCCATTTCCCCTCGCACCGAACATCTGGGGTGTAACAAATGCCGCATCGAGCGGAATCACTTCCTGATCGGCACTAAATCCAAGCAGTCCCGCAATATCAGACGGCTGTGAATCAATCGCAATATTTTCCAGTTCCTCCTCTGTTTCCGGCTTTTCCTCAACCGTTACAGACTCCTTGGCAACAATCGATGTCTTTTTGAAAATCCACTTCTGCGCTTTTGTTGATGCAGCGGCTTTGGCCACAATATTTGTGCCGCTTACTGTTTTATTACTGACCAGATGCAGTACCGTTCCAAATACATTTGTGAGCGTATAGGAGCCATCCGTGTTTTTAGCGATTTTCCACCTCTGACCATTCTGTCCCGCCCACTTGCTTTGAATAATATTTGCGCCGCTTTGGCCGGAATTGCCTTTTGTTGTCACAGCAAGTCCTGAATTCGTATTAATCAGGCGGTAATAGCCGCCCCCGCTGTAATACACCGTGAATATCTTTGCATTTTCATTTTTGAACTTTGACAGATTGATATTTGCACCGTCCGTCGCGGAAGAGGAGGCAACTTGAATCGAATAGTTTGTATTTGAGGAAGCCCTGATTGAGTAAACGCCGTCATAAGGTGTTTTGACAGTTTTTGCCTCCACTAAATAGTACCGCTGCAAACCAACGCCCTTCGTTTCGGTCATAACAACAGATGTCCCCTTTTCGACTTTTGAGCTTGAAACCGCTGCGGAGTACCCTGTCACGGCGTTCACGATTGCAAATGAATTATCCGACTTCTTTGAAAGTTTCCAATTCTGGGCCTTTCTTGTCGTCTGATCATACAGGACGAGTCCTGCATCGATATCGGAGCTGTTCTGCTTAACGGCAAGCGCCATATCTGATTTGACGTTGATGAGCTTCCATGTGCCGTCACTATTCTTGATAGCCTTGAATCTCATAGCTTCAGAATCGGCTCTACTTGTAATGTGAATTTTTGTGTTTTTAACCATTTTACCCGAAACCGGGCAGACGGCCATTTTCGTATTATTTTTCGGCACCAACTGATATGTTTTACCTGAGACAATCTTGGAGGCGCAGCTTACGATTTCAAAATGCTTCTCCTTCACGCCACAGTATTTTCCGATTCCGGTAACCGTGATATCGGCTGTTCCCGGGTCTACATTATTTTTATAAACCGCTTTATAGTCTACGCCCTTTGTTAATAACTTTCCATCAACCGTCACTTTCAAGGCAGGCGTATGTGCCTTGCCGGTGTAGCCATACGACACACTGACGCCGCCTATTGATGCTTTGCTTATGTTGATTCTTTTCCATTCATTTGTAAGCGTTATGTTTTTCTTATCAGTCGGGAGTTTGGAATACTTATTCCCGTCTTCATCATACATTACGATCGGCAGCGCGATTGATTTATCGTTCGCAAGCGGTGTTTTTAACACTTTTATTCCTTTGCAGCCATCCAAAAATCCGGAAATGCTGTTCGCATTTTCCATGTTAAAGCCGCTGATATCCAGTTCCTCAAGGCTTTTGCATCCCGAAAACATGCCGGACATTTTCTTTACGGATGCGGTTTCCGTCTTATCAAGAACAATCTTGCACACTCCCGGCAAGCCCGTACCGCAAAACAGTTTTTCGGAATCTTCGGGCAAATGCAGCACCGTACTCTCATCGCTAAATCGGATGACATTCACTGTGGCTGCGGCACTTCCCAGTTTTGAGACCCACTCCTTAGACAAAGTACCGCCCTTCGATTCAAAGCAGAGTACATTCTTATTATCTTCCCTGACCAGGGTCGCTGTGACATTCTTACCGACAACCCAGGAAGAATTAGAGGCTCCGACAACGCTCTCTTCGGAAATGTCTGCGGCAAGGCTTTCTGTTCCGGCGATGCTCTCGTCAGAGATAGCTGTGGCAGAGCTTTCTGCTCCGGCAGCGCTCTCATCAGAAATACCTGTGGCAGAGCTTTCTGATCCTGCACTCTCTGTATTACCGTTTTTATCGTCGTCTCCGATTTTGCCGTCGCTATAGACAGCATCCTTTCCGCTGTTATATGCAGTATCTTTTCCGCCGGCATTTGCAGCATCTTTTTCGCCGGCATTTGCAGCATCTTTTCCGCTGTCATATGCAGCATCTTTTCCGCCGGCATTTGCAACATCCTTTCCGCCGGCATTTGCAGCATCTTTTCCGCCGGATTCTGTCTGCTGTTCGCATTTACCGTCAGTCACATGATGAGATCCCTCGCCGGTTCCGTAACTGCCGGAGCTGTCATTCGGCTCCGACTCGCGGAGCTTACAGTCAGGTGCCGGCTTATCCGTACTTCCATCCGGCTCGCGGAACTTACTGCCAGATACCATTTCATCTGTACTTTCATCTGCCGCGCCGGCAATCTGCCCACCATTAATCACCGCACCATGCACTGTTGCAGGAGCTGTCCACATCAGTACAGCTGCAATCACAAGAACCTCCACTATTGTACTCTGTTTTCTTCTAGTCTTCATTTTTCTCTCTGCCTCATGGAATTATTACGGGTGAATCACCGGGTTCATGGAACTATTGCCGGGTGTATCACCGGACTCATGGAACTATTACCGGGTGACTCACCGGGCTCATGAAACTATTGCCGGGTGAATCACTGGACTCTGCATTTGAAACATATACATTTACCTGTTGCTCAGACTTTCTCAGGATGCATTTTAAACATCCATTCCTTTATACGCTAATCTCCTGTCAATGCAGATACCACCACTGCACCGCCCGCTGTCTGATCTTCTCCCTGCCTCTCATCTGTCAGCACATTCACCCCCTTTCAATCCCTGCATCGGCACCCCCCCTCGGCCATCAGTAACGGCATCGCCACCGTAATCACTCTATTATAAAATTTTCCTTTCATACTCTTCCTCCCTCATATAAATGTTTTATAAGGTTGTTAGTTGCTTCTATCTGAATTATCCTCAGACTGAAAAAATATTTTTCTAACTATATACTGCATAATATCCCTGAAAAAATTTTTTCTAACGTTACTGTTCACGGGCATGCCGGAAACCTTTTTCTGACGGCACCTGTATTCATATTCGTCGGAAAACTCTTGTCCTTCCTTCGAACCGGTTAGAATGCATTTGCACTTTTTGTTCCCGCGCGTTGCTTTTAGCATACGCTTGGTCACACAAAGTGCAGCATTCACCGGTTCTCAGACGGACTGCGAATGTTTTCCTCTCGAATATGATACATTGTGCCTGAGAAACATGAGCTGCTTGGCATGTCCGTGAACGGAAATTTCTAACGATGTACTGTATAATATCTAGGAAAAAAATCTTTCTATGCGTGAATCTATCATGTATACTAAGGGAGATAAAATAAGTGATTACAAACCTGCCCTCCCGGGAGGTTTCAGCGATTCCACAGATCGCCCGATAAATCACAGCTAACAGTTAAGGAGGATGACATGATCAACATTCAGCAAGTCGCACAGGACACATTCTGGATCGGCGGCAGTGACAGACGTCTCGCGCTTTTCGAAAACCTTTTCCCGCTCCCGAACGGCGTATCATACAACAGCTATATCGTTCTTGATGAGAAGACGGTGGTATTTGACACGGCTGATATCTCCATCTCGGATCAGTATCTTGAGAATCTTCGCACCGCTCTCGGTGACAGACCGCTCGACTACCTCGTAATTCTTCACATGGAGCCGGACCACTGCTCCCAGATTGCGACCGTAGCAGCCATGTATCCGGACGTCACGCTGGTCGGCAACGCCAAGACCTTCCAGATGCTGGACAACTTCTTCCCGGAGACGGCCTCCATCAAGCGTCAGGTCGTGAAGGAGAAGGACGCGCTCACAACGGGTGCGCACACATTCCGCTTTGTGATGGCGCCGATGGTGCATTGGCCGGAGGTCATGTTTGCATTTGACGAATTAAGCGGCACGCTTTTCACGGCGGATGCGTTCGGAACATTCGGCGCGATCGATGCGGGCATCTTCGCGGATGAGTACGATTTTGAGAGGGAGTTCCTTGATGACGCGCGCAGATATTACGCCAACATCGTGGGCAAGTACGGCGTTCAGGTTCAGAACGTGCTCAAGAAGGCTGCGGCGCTCGACATTAAGACGGTCTGCCCGCTGCACGGCCCGGTCTGGAGGGGCGAGCACATCGCGTGGTTCATCGATAAGTATCAGAAGTGGTCGACCTGCACGCCGGAGGACGACGGGTATGTCGTAATTTACGGAAGCCTTTACGGGCATACGGCGTCGGCGGCGGAGGCATTTGCGGCCAAGCTGCGCAGAAAGAGCGGAAAGGACGTCAAGGTCTACGACGTTTCCAAGACGCATTCCTCCAACCTCATCGGCGAGGCTTGGAGAGTCGGCAAGATCGTAATTTTCTGCCCGACTTACAACAACGGGATTTACCTGCCGGTCGACGCGCTGCTTCATGATATGGCGGCGCTGGACCTCAAGAATCGCAAGTTTGCGGTGGCGCAGAACGGGTCCTGGGCTCCGAGTTCAGGCAAGCAGGTGGTCGAGAAGCTGTCGGCGCTCAAGGGTGCGACGGTGCTTGAGAATATGCTGACAATCAAGAGTGCGCTGCATGCGGCGGATGAGGCTATGCTGGACGAGTTCGTTGACGCGGTTGCGGAGATGTGAGCATAGGTAGTAAGAATAGATAAGCGAGGGTCGTCGCAGGAGCGACGACCTTTAAAATGGGGTCTGACCCCGGGCGGGGTCAGACCCCGGCTATTTTGGGGTACGACCTCGAGCGGGGTCAGACCCCGGCGGTTTTCCGGCGGTTTTGGGGACAGACTCCGGCCGATTCGGGGCAGATGTAAGCCGCCGGCATTCAATTCCATGGGTACAGGTACTTTACGGTACAGATAAGATTGCCGACAGCACCATTCCATACGCTCCCTCCATAAAATCCGGGGCGGATAAGTTCCATCGACATTTAATTTCATAGGTACACGAAACTCTCGGTACAGATAAAATTACCGCTTTCCTATAATCCGCCGCCCCACTTTTTCTAAAGCTACGGCTATAATCCGCAAAAATTGAATTTCATGGGTATCACCCAAGCTGCTCCTTACAGATGAGATTGCACTTTTTTCGATATCCTCCGCCCCTCTAAAAAATCCAGGGCGGATAAAGTCCGCCGGCATTCAATTTCATAGGTACACGTACAAAATCGGGCACAGATGAAATTCCTCTTCTTTCAATATCATCTGCCCCTTTAAAAATTCGGGGCAGATGAAAAGCACTGGCATTCAATTCCATGGGTACAGATACTTTACGGTACAGATAAGATTGCCGACAGTATTATTCCATCCGCTCCCTCCATAAAATCCGGGGCGGATGAAATTCGCCGACACCCCGACCCGAAGCCTGCTCCCAATGCTATAAGGAGGCATATATGCTTCAAAGAAAAAGACAAACAAGAGGTCCACTGCCCCCCCAATGCTATAAGGAGGTATCCGCTCAAATGAACAAAACCACATCACTCTTCCTGTCCTTCCTTAAAATCGGCGCCTTCACCTTCGGCGGCGGATACGCCATGATCGCCCTTCTGGAGCACGAGTTCATAACACACAAAAAGTGGATCGACAGAGAAGAATTTCTCAACATGGTCGCCATCGCTGAGTCAACGCCGGGACCGATCGCCATCAACAGCGCCACCTACATCGGCTACAAAATCGATGGCTTTTTCGGTGCGGCTGCATCCACTCTGGCAGTCTGCATTCCATCCTTTACCATCATTTATTTCATTTCGTTGTTCTTCGATCGGTTCCTGAGTCTTTCGTATGTCTCATATGCCTTTAACGGCATTCAGGTCTGTGTGATCTACCTTATTTTGTCTGCCGGTCTGAAAATGCTCAAAGGTATCGAAAAGACCCCGTTCAACATGATCATTCTGTTGTCGGTCATAGCTGCAATGCTATTCTGTTCAATTACAGCCGTCTCGATCTCTTCGGTCCTCTATATTCTGATCAGCGGGGTGGTCGGTCTCACCGTTCACTTCCTGCATAATATAAAGAAGGGAAGTGACAGCGCACAATGATCTATTTAAAATTGTTTCTGGCTTTCCTGATGATCGGCGGCCTCTCCTTCGGCGGCGGATACGGTATGATTTCGATCATCAGAGAAACTGTACTTCACAATAACTGGCTGACAGAGGATGAGTTCCTGAATTTCATAGCGGTATCGGAATCCATGCCGGGACCGATTGCAGTCAACATGGCGACATTTGTCGGCTCTTCGCAGGCCGGGGTTCTCGGATCCCTCTGTGCGACGTTCGGGGTGATCCTTCCGTCTTTTATCATCATTCTCATAATCGTTTCCATGCTGAAGAGCTTTATGGAATATGCCGGGGTGAAGGCTTTTCTGTCCGGGGTTCGTCCCTGCGTTGTCGGCATGATTCTGGCGACGGCCCTCAACATAGGGCTTTCGACGCTGCTGGGGGTTGTGGATGTGAAGACCGTGCCGGTTCCCGATTTAAGGGCGATCGCGGTGTTCGCGATTCTCTGGGCGGTGCATTTCATTTTCAAGAGGTTCAAGGGTTCGGTGCCGTCTCCGATCTTGATGATTGTGGTTGCGGCGGGGCTCGGCATATTGTTTTGGAAACCATAAAACGGGGTCAGACCCCGGCCGAGGTCGTACCCCATATTCACGCAAGAGATTCGATTTCAAGGGCAGACTGCAGTCAAAATGACTCAACCGGTTTTTCAGGGTAGAACACATTAAAACTTGTTATCAAAGGCAATGTTTAAGAATTAACATATCTACGAGCTTCATATTTAAGGATAGGTTTGTAGTCTCACATGTTATAATAAGCCTGTCCCCGGGAAAATACTCATTCATTTCATATCTCAAAATCTTTATAAGATTCCTTTCCAAATATTCCGGATCGTCCATCATCCCCAGATGTTCCCAGTAAATCTCCTGCCTCAAACGAACATTTAAGATCGTAAAATCCGGGTAAACAAGCTTGCCGTCGAGATTAAGAGCGCACTCATAGCGATACGGCACACCATACTTTTTGAGTCGATTGGCAATAATCACTTCTGACTTCGAGCGCATTTTCTCCTCGTTATCTGAGTAGAATTCGTTGGATGTATTTATGTAATCGAGTTTAGTATATGGGGCGGAAATCCAGTTTGAAACATATTGTTTATCCGGGATCTGTATTGGTGTGATCGCAGACTGTTTGGGGATCGGCTCTTTCTCAAACAAAGCCTCGGGAAACGCACTATTTTTGTACAGAGCGTTCAGCCGGCTCAGAAGAGCATGCTCCTTCCGGGCCGCCGCAAGAACCTTCTTATCATATCCCTTCTGGGCGAGAGCATAGGCAAGATCCTGTTCGCTTTTCTTTAAGTAGCGGCCATTCGGTTTTGTGTCTTTGTTCACGAGATAATACTGAACTGACTTTTTGTGCTTGTTTGCGCGGAGCGAGCCTTCCGGGGCGTTTTTCAGGGCATTGGTCTTGTTATCAATCAGTTTCTTGAGATAGTTGATCCGATGTGTAATGAACTGATTAGGATTTGTCATGGCAAATACTCCTTATCACTTTTTGTATTTAACTCAAACTTCCCACTTCATATTTTAACAGTCGCAATCATAAAATACTGCCAATCGGCGCGGCTTCGTCTCGCGGCCGGTACTTGAAATTTTCAAGTGATAACGCAGAAAATTTCTTATGTACCGCTGCCA
>ODAI012220378.1_pt1 | contig 14609 bp, 19 predicted proteins | sample 1539321 | NCBI WGS metagenome assembly ODAI01 (sample SAMN02144231, study PRJEB22623) | gut metagenome | biome: sheep rumen | host: Ovis aries | place: New Zealand
ATCTTTTTGAAAAGCAAGCAGTCCTTCAGCCAACTCCCAGATTTCCAATCGTGTATGCATAGGATTCACCGAGCAGCGCATTTGTATCCATTTTCGGTTCAAAGTGAAAACTTTGGGTAGATATAATCTTTCCGTGGTCAGCGATAAGCTGGGCAACCGCCTCATAGGTCCCGTCACCGTTCTTTACCGCGCTGCAGAAGATCGGATAACCGTCCGGTCTCGGATCCATCTTGATATAATACTTTCCGTCATCGTGCAGGGATATTCTTTGAATCTGCTCCGGGATGGCCGGAAGCGAGTATTCTTCACCGAAGAGGACCCTGCCCACTTCGCGGATCACATCTTCACCCACATAGAGATATTCGTTGTTTTCCGTATATCCCGCGCTCGGAACAAGAGGTCCGTAGAGAGCCATATAATAATACATGGTCGTCCATACAGATATATCATTTTCCGGATCACAGTCAATGCCGGTCACCTGGGCTGCTACCATTACGGCATCCATCGGCTTCAGCATAGACGTGAGTGACTCGTTAAATATCGTAGACTGCTGCTGACTGGTATCTGTAGGAACTACTTCGACAGGGGGAGCTTCCGTCTCTACAGAATCCGGCTCATCTTCCGGTTCATCCTCATATGTTTCCTGGGACATATCCTGCGTATTCCCAGCCATTATCGTACTATTTTCCACAGTGCTGCTGTAGTCCTTTGTCGACTCAGTAGATTCAGTGGCTGCCTGACTCCCGCACGCGCATAGTGAGCACACCAATATAGCCGTCAGTACTGCCGCTTTCATTTTCATAATTATTCCTCCATGCCGCCGGAAACAATCCGGCAAAGTAACGTAATATCCTAACCGAAAACAGACCGTCATCTGACGGTCTGCTTCTGCCGGTTTCGCGATGGTCGGATCATTCCTCTGAAAACTGATCCTTGCCTACGCCGCAAAGCGGACACTCGAAATCTTCCGGAAGATCATCCCAGGCTGTGCCCGGTTCAATACCGTAATCCGGAGCGCCTTCTTCTTCGTCGTATTCCCAGCCACACACGTCACATACATACTTTGCCATAGTTTCCTCCTTATGGGACTCGCCCGTTTACTGTAAGCAAATTATACATCAAAGGAGCATAAATGAAAAGAGTGTTTGAAAAACGTTGGTCCGTTCTGCGAGCTTAGCAATGCATATGCATTGCTGATCTCTCGGTCGGACCAACAATGTTTTTCTCACGAAGATGGATGCATTTCGCCGGAAACGACATTTATGAGCAGCCTGTCTGAACTGTTACCAGACAGGCTTAACTGGTCCTATAATACGTTGTCAAGACTTAAAATCACGAAAAAGCTGTTGACAAAGCGATTATATTTGATAAAATATAACTATTAAGTAGATATAACTGATAAAATCTTATCGCATAGATTAGGAGGATACACTATGAGTATTTACGATTATTCCGTACCCACGCCGAAGAACGGCGACTTCAGCCTCAAAGAGTATGAGGGAAAGGTTATTATGATCGTCAATACAGCTACAGGCTGCGGCTTCACGCCCCAGTATAAAGACATCGAGAGCATGTATGAAAAATATCACGATCAGGGACTTGAGATTCTGGATATCCCCTGCAACCAGTTCGCAGGCCAGACGCCCGGTACAGACGACGAAATTCATGAATTCTGCACTCTTCATTTCAACACAATGTTCCCGCAGATGAAGAAATCCGACGTCAATGGTGAGAATGAGCTTCCTCTGTACACCTTTTTAAAGAGCCAGAAAGGCTTTGAAGGTTTCGGCAAGGGGCCCACAGCTCTGGCAATGGGTGTAATGCTGAAAAAGATCGACAAAGATTACAAGAACAATCCGAATATCAAGTGGAACTTTACAAAATTCGTCGTTGACAGGACCGGAAACGTTGTTGCGCGCTTTGAGCCGACTGCCAAGATGGATGTCGTCGAGGCATGTGTGAAGTCTCTTCTGTAAACTAACAACAGGCAAGGAGGTTTATGACCAGTGGCTGTCGAAAGCGATTACGATGCATTAAAACTTGAAAACCAGCTCTGCTTTCCGCTATACGCATGCTCAAGAAGTATAGTAAACTTATATACGCCGTTTCTTAAGCCTCTTGGGCTTACCTACACGCAGTACATTGTATTTCTCGTACTTTGGGAACAAGACGGCATCACTGTCGGTGAACTGGGAGCAAAGCTCCACCTTGATAACGGAACCATCACTCCGCTGCTAAAAAAAATGCAGGACAAAGGCTATGTATCCAGGGAACGTTCAAAATCCGATGAGAGAGTCGTCATCGTGAGCCTGACAGATGCGGGGCGCGCGCTCCGCGAGGAGGCAGTAAAAATCCCAGCTTCGATCGGACAGTGCGTGCCGCTCGAACCCGAAGAGGCAGCTGCACTATATGAGCTGCTCTATAAAGTGCTGGATAAGTTCAGCAACTGATATATCCGTGTTTTGACCGAATGAAACAAGGGGCTGTCGCATTAAGACGCGCCATCCACTATATATGGCAGACGTTATTTGCAAATGTCTGCCATACATAGTGGTGACACCGTCTAATGCGACAGCCCCTTTTTCAATCAGATACGGACAAAGCCTCAGGCTTCGTCGATAGCCTTACCTATATCATTTCTCTTGTACTTATTTTCAAATGTGATCAGGTCAGACGCCCTGTACGCGTTAGAGCGTGCCTCCACCAGAGTAGATCCGAGAGCAGTGACTCCGAGCACACGTCCGCCGTTTGTCACAATCTCACCGTCATCACTGAATTTCGTTCCCGCATGGAACACGAACGCGTCGTTCCTGCCTTTGAATTCCTCGAGCCCGTGGATCGGGAAACCTTTCTCATAGGATACCGGATACCCTTCCGATGCAAGGACCACGCACACAGCTGCATTGTCCTCAAACTCGAGCTCAATCTCGTCGAGCCTGCCGTCCACACAGGCTTCCATGACCTCAATCATGTCATTTTTCATTCGCGGTATAACTACCTGAGCTTCCGGATCGCCAAAACGGCAATTATACTCCAGGACCTTTGGACCGTCTTCCGTCAGCATGAGACCGAAGAAGATGATACCGACAAAAGGTCTCCCTTCCGCAGCCATCGCGTCGACTGTCTTCTGGTAAATGTTTGCCTTGCAGAAAGCATCCACCTCATCAGTGTAGAACGGGCTCGGTGAGAATGTGCCCATGCCGCCCGTGTTGAGGCCCGTGTCGCCGTCGCCGGCGCGCTTGTGGTCCTGAGCTGACGTCATCGGCTTGATCGTTTTTCCGTCGCAGAAAGACAGGACAGAGACTTCGCGTCCCGTCATGAACTCCTCGATGACCATCTGATCACCGGCTGAACCGAATTTCTTGTCCTCCATGATCATTCTAACGCCGACTTCCGCGTCATCGGGTGTCTCGCAGATGAGAACGCCTTTGCCGAGCGCGAGTCCGTCCGCCTTAAGGACGACCGGGAATTTGGAATCTGCCAGAACTTTTCTGGCCTCATCCGCCGATGTCACAGTTGTATATGCAGCCGTCGGGATTCCGTACTTCTGCATAAGTTCCTTGGAAAACGCCTTGGAGCCTTCGAGGATCGCGGCATTCTTTCTCGGTCCGAATACCCTGAGGCCTTCCGCCTCGAATACATCCACGATGCCTCCGACCAGCGGGTCGTCCATTCCCACGATTGTGAGATCGATTTCATTCTCTTTGGCAAATGCTGCCAGTTTCTCAAATTCCATCGCGCCGATCGGCACACACTCAGCGAATTCAGCTATACCGGCATTACCCGGAGCGCAGTAAATTTTTTCAACCTTGCTGTTCTTTGCCACAGACCAGGCTATAGCATGCTCTCTTCCGCCGCTCCCGACAATTAAAACTTTCATAATATCCTCCGTCTTACTGTTATTACTTTGCGCACCCTGCTCAATCCTTTATTATGACGTGACCATCCGCAACGGTAATCTTTCCGTTCGCAATGAGGTCGATGGCCTTCGGCATGATTTTCCACTCTGCCTCTTCCATAATTCGCAGCTGAAGGTCTTTCGGGGTGTCACCCTCTTTGACCTCTACAGCCTTCTGGAGAATGATCGGACCTGCATCGAGATCCTTATTGACGAAATGGACTGTTGCCCCTGATAACTTGACACCGCGCTTCAAAGCGGCCTCATGGACTTTGAGCCCATAATATCCCTTGCCGCAGAAAGCCGGGATGAGGGCAGGGTGAATGTTGACGATCTTATTCTCATAGGCATCGATTAAAATCTCCGGGATCGTGACCAGACAGCCCGCCAGAACGACAAGGTCCGTTCTAAGCTCGTCGATCTTATTCTTGAGAGCGATATTGAAATCCGCTCTCGTATCAAACGTCCGGGGGGAGATGACAAATGCAGGTATGCCTGCATTTGCAGCACGCTCCAGAGAATAGACTCCCGGGTTGTTGCTGATGACGCCGACAATCTCCGCGTTCGTAATATCACCGGACGCAATCGCGTCGATGATCGCCTGCAGATTTGTACCGCCGCCGGATACCAGTACTGTTAATCGAAGTTTGCTCATACCAGGGCTACCCCTTTCTCACCGACTGTGATTATACCGATCTCGTAGGCTGTCTCACCGGCTGCCTCGAGAGCTGCAAGGGCTTTCTCCGTGTCACCCGGGTCGACAGCGATGACCATGCCGATACCCATATTGTATGTGTTATACATCATGTGATCGTCAATGTCGCCTGTCTTCTGAAGAAGTTTAAAGATGGCAGGAACCTCGTAACTGTCTTTTTTCACTACCGCGCGCGTGTCTTCCTTCAACATGCGAGGAATGTTCTCATAGAAGCCGCCGCCCGTGATATGGCTGCAGGCCTTGATTCGCACGCCGCTCTTTTTGACGCTCTTCAGGGCTTTGACATATATTTTCGTCGGCTCGATCAGGGCTTCACCGAGTGTCTTTCCGAGCTCGTCGTAATAAGTATCAAGAGACTCTTTCGTCATCTCGAATACTTTTCGGACCAGAGAAAATCCATTGCTGTGAACGCCCGATGACGCGATGCCGATCAGCACATCACCCTCAGCGAGGTCCTTGCCGGAAATAATGTCCTTCTCATCGACGACGCCGACTGCAAATCCTGCAAGGTCATACTCGTCCTCCGGATAAAAGCCCGGCATCTCCGCCGTCTCACCGCCGATCAGGGCTGCTTCGGACTGAAGGCATCCCTCCGCCACGCCGCTGACGATCTCAGCAATCTTTTCCGGATAATTCTTGCCGCAGGCAATATAGTCCAGAAAGAAAAGCGGCTCGCCGCCTGCGCACGCAATATCGTTGACGCACATGGCAACACAGTCGATGCCGACGGTATCGTGTTTATCCATAAGGAAAGCCAGCTTCAGTTTTGTTCCCACTCCGTCTGTTCCGGACACGAGGGTCGGCTTTTCCATTTCTTTAAATTTCTCCATGGAGAAAGCCCCTGAAAAACCGCCGAGATTCGTGAGAACTTCCGGACGCATAGTTTTCTTCACATGCTCTTTCATCAGTTCGACTGACTTATAGCCGGCTTCGATATCTACTCCTGCACTCTTATAGTCCATTAACTTTCCTTTCCGCTTGTAGCTTTTATTTTGTGTAATTTTTATAACCTGTTTCCTGAAGCTTCGCGTCTTTATCCATGACAGCCTGCTTCATATTCTCCGAATACGCTTTCAGTTTCGCAAGAAGCTCACCGTCGCTGACAGCCAGGATCTTGCATGCCAGAATTGCAGCGTTTGCCCCACCGCCTATGGCAACGGTCGCAACGGGAATTCCGCTCGGCATCTGCACGATGGAATAAAGTGAATCGCGCCCGCCGAGAGACGTTGTGTGCATCGGAATACCGATGACGGGAAGCGGGAAGATAGCCGCACACATACCCGGCAGATGGGCTGCCATGCCGGCGCCGGCGATAATCACCTTAATTCCCCGCTCTTCAGCTGTCTTGGCGTATTCAAAGAACTCGTTGACTTCACGGTGTGCGGAGATGATCCTCATTTCATAGGAAACTCCCAGCTCGTCGAGGACGGCTGCTGCCTTGGCCATGACCGGCATATCGGAATCAGAACCCATCACTATACTTATTTTTGCCATAACTTCTCCTTTATTGTAACCTGCTCCGGCAATCTATTTTATCCGCTGTATCATCCCACAGTTTGAATGAAAATGCAACAACGGATTATTATCCGCGTTCTCATTCATCGAATTCGTCGAGTGGAATATCCAGTTCTTCTTTGCCCGAGATATAGCGCTTCGCGATCTTCATACTCTCATTCCGCATATATGAAACTTTTTCCTGCTGATGACGGCTGAGAGTTACCGCGTGCTCGCATTTGTCCGGAACGAACGGTTCTTCGCTGAATGTCTCAATTACTGCATGTCCGGCATAAAGGCCGGCGAGTTCCTTTACTTCCTCGTAAGCCTCCTGTATAGCCCGAAGGCGTTTCGACACATACTCGTCATTCAGGAAGAGTCCAATGTCGTTTCTGTGGTCATAATCGAACTGCAGGTTCGGAATCGCGCCGGTATAGCCGTTCTTGCGGTTCGATCCCTTACTCACCAGTCTGTAGGGTGCGCGAACAGCCGTCGGCGAAAGACCGATTTTCCCGAATTCTTCAATTGCATATCGCACCATTCTCTCAAATCCGAGATCATATACGATCTCGACTGTACTCTTTTTTGACAGATCGATGCACATCTGACCGGGGCCAAGCCTGTACCCCTCAACAAATGCATGCGCCATATCTCTGACCTTCTTCTCCGGCAGTGAGTTTAAATATTTTGCCGAGGCGATCGTATCCTCAGAAATATATTCGCCGTACTCATACAGATAATCTTTCCCTGACAGGTCAGCCTTTGTAATTATCCTTACAGCAAAATTCTGCGATGGGTCGACCCGGGCTCTCCCCCTCTCCGCCATAAAGTCCGGCAGATAATCCTCGCAGTAAGATCTGAAAATACTGCGGATCGTTTCCGCTTTCGGCAGTTCTTCACCCGTGAAGTTTCCATATATCTCAAGAAAAAGCTCATAGAAGGTCGCTGCCCCGTTCTCGTCGTTCTCAAACACACATGGAATCACACCTCGAAGTTCCGCATAGATCGCCGAGAGGATCGGGCCGAAAAGCGGTCCGAGTTTAGTGGCAGCATAATCCGGATTGGCATAGGACATCCCGTAGTGATCAGGCAGAATGTCTTCATAGAGTTTTGTATTGTCCGCATCCTTTTTCACTGCCAGAAGGAACCGGGCAACCTGCTCAAAATAATCTCTGAACGGCTGCGGCACCAGGACTTCCGTCGGTATCTCAGCGATACGCCCGAGAGAAAGCTCAATTCTTTCGCTCATAATAATAACCAATTGCTCCTTTAGTGATTAGTAAAAGCGGACAAGTGCCCGCTTATTATCCCGGATCTCAGCCGAGGCCTGCCAGATAGAGTCCGAGCCATCCGACCATGATGAGGCCGGAGGAGATGGATCCGATTACCGGCAGGATGGGCGAATTCTCCTTTTCATTCATTGCCTTCATACCGATATAGAACCCATACACAGAAAGCAGCATGGCCATCAGGGCTGCTCCTCCGACTGCCGGTCCTGCACTGCCGCCCGCCGCAAATGATACCAGACTGCATATGATGAACAGGACCAGGGATGCAAGCGCCAGGCAGCAGGAGAGCCTGCCGTTTTTCGAATATGTGCGTTCTCTGAATTTATATCTTTTTTCATTCGTCATAAATCTTTCTCCTCAGAGCATTCAGGCATACGAAAATAATATAGCCCAAACATGCCCCCAGTGTATTTAAGATCACATCATCCACGTCACAGCAGCCGTCCCTGAGTATATATTGCGTGTGCTCGACGCAGGTGGACACCACGCAGCCGAAAGCTGTCACAAGAAAAATGTTGTGGAGCTTCCTTGATATGACGGGCAGGAAAAAGCCAAATGGCAAAAATCCGATCACATTTCCCAAAAGATTCAGGAAAACGGCGGCATATCCAAGCTGTTTCCTCGCTCTGATAAAACGACGTATCTCAAAGAAAGGAACCAGATTAAGGCTGTACTCCGATCCCTTCCCCGGCACATGTCCGTACCAGTCCGCAAAAAACAGAAAATACACGAGTACACCCATATACAAAAGGAACAGAAGTAATCCTTTAAGGCGCAGCTCCTTTTTCCTGTATTCTTTATTTCGCACCATACTGCCTGTAATACTCGTCGATCGCAGCTTTTATTGTATCGTCTATGATCACACGACCCTTATATTCGCGGTTATACAGGTGTTCGATGACCTCCTCCATTGTGACGATCGCTGTCGTCTTCATGCCATATTCTTCTGCAATTTCAGCCAGAGCGCTCTTATCTCCCGTGCCTCTCTCCATGCGGTCCACAGACACAACAAGACCGATCACACTGACATCCCCCTGTGCTTTGAGGATCGGAACAGTTTCTCGGATCGATGTGCCGGCAGTTGTCACATCCTCAATGATGACCACCCTGTCTCCATCCTGGATAGGACTCCCGAGGAGAATCCCCTTGTCCCCGTGGTCCTTGACTTCTTTCCGGTTCGACGTATATCTGATATCCTTTCCATACTCACCGCTGATTGCGATCGTAGCCGCCACTGTCAGCGGAATACCTTTATAAGCCGGTCCGAACAGTACGTCGAAATCGAAGCCGAAATTCTGCTCAATCGCTTTAGCATAATACTTTCCCAGCTTCGCGATCTGACCTCCGGTTCGGTAAAAGCCCGTATTTATAAAAAAAGGAGTCTTGCGTCCGCTCTTAGTGACGAAATCTCCGAACCGCAGAACGCCGCAGTCCACCATAAACTCAATAAACTCTTTTTTATATGCTTCCATCATAACCCTCCGGAAAAATATTGTTTACAAAGGCTTCGCACACATGATGCGATTCATCTCATCTTTCAAGTCTCTCCTCCCGGGGGATGTGCCCGCCGGGTCACTCGGGTGTGCTTATCTCACGCACCCTACAATCTCGTTAACGTCTTCAATGTGCTTTCTCGCAAGGAAATCCCGGATTCCATCCGCGATTTCTGCAGTCACCGTCGGGTTCCTGAAATTAGCCGTTCCGACAGATACTGCCCTCGCCCCTGCCATCATGAACTCTATTGCATCGTCCGCGCAGGTAATTCCTCCCATTCCGATGACCGGAATAGAGACCGCACCTGATGCTTCATAGACCATGCGGACTGCAACAGGCCTGATTGCCGGACCGGACAATCCTCCTGTCCTGTTGGCAAGTGCAAATCTTCCCCGCTCTATATCGATTTTCATACCTGTCAGTGTGTTGATCAGGGAAATTGCATCAGCCCCCCCGGCTTCCGCAGCCTTAGCCATCACTTTAATATCCGTGACATTCGGTGACAGTTTCATAATGATCGGCTGCTTCGCGCGGGATTTGACCGCCCTTGTGATCTCCTCGACTGCCCTCGGATCCGTTCCGAAAGCAATGCCTCCCTGCTTTACATTCGGACAGGAGATATTGATCTCAAGCATGGCAACACTCTCTTCATCAGCCAGGCGATCGACAACCCGCAGATATTCCTCCTCGGAATGTCCGCAGACGTTCACGATGATTTTCGTGTCGTACTTCCGAAGAAACGGCAGGTCCCTCTCACAGAACACATCGATGCCCGGATTCTGTAGCCCGATCGCGTTCAGCATGCCTGAAGCTGTCTCACATACTCTCGGCGTCGGATTGCCGGGCCACGGAACATCTGCCACACCCTTGGTCACTACTGCTCCGAGCTTTGAGAGGTCAAAAAACTCACTGTATTCCATGCCGGAACCGAATGTGCCGGAAGCTGTCATGACAGGATTTTTAAAAGTCACGCCGGCAATACTTACTGCCATTTTTGGTTCTGTCATAGAAGTGTCACCTCCTTCGCGTCAAAGACCGGACCGTCCTTGCAGATGCGGGCATTCTTAACATGGGAATGATCGTCGACATGCTCTGTCTCGCACACGCAGCCGAGACACACGCCGACACCGCATGCCATGCGCTCTTCCATCGAGACATAGCACGGGACGCCGGCTTCCGCCGCGTAGGCCTTGAGAGCTCTCAGCATAGGCATTGGGCCGCAGGACATAATGACGTCCGCCTTCACGCGGTCAGCCTTAATTGCGTCAATGACATTGCCACAGGTCCCCAGGGATCCGTCCTCGGTCGCCACATGGACTTCGCCTCTCCCCTTTATATCTTCAAGTAGATATGTCTCACTGCGATAGCCGACCACAAATACGGGTTCGTCCAGTCTGTCGGCGCAGGAAAGAAGGGGCGGTATGCCTATTCCTCCTCCGACGAGCAGAACTCGTTTGTCTTTGTATTCATCGATCGGGAATCCGTTCCCCAGCGGTCCGAGAATCTCGATTCTGTCTCCACCTTTAAGAGCCGAGAATTCTTTTGTCCCTTTGCCCGCGATCCTGTAGACCAGCCTGACGGTCCCTGTCCCCGAATCAGTCTCGCAGATCGAGATTGGCCGCGGGAGAAGCCTCGATCTGTCTTTGCTGTAAAGTGAAACGAATTGTCCCGGATGAGCATCTCCTGCAAATGTCACCTTAAGAAGCAGACTGTAAATATCCGTCGCTATCTCTGCCTGATAGACGACCTCGGCAATTTCTTTTACCATAAAAACACTCCTGATTCAAAGCTCCCTCTCGCTGTTCACATTCTCCTGCATGACATTTGACGATGTCATGAGTAAATTGCCGGGAGCATGGTGTCTGTTAAAATGCGGATGCAATATCAGCCTGCATATCAAGTACAGCCTGACGGGACGCTTCCGCATAGCCTTCCGCACCGAACCTCGCATACTTTTCATTCTTCCATGCCGCAATGATGCCGCGGGATGAATTGACAATCGCACCGAGACCGTCCTCATTAAAGAAGTTGACCAGATCCTTTCCCTTTCCGCCCTGTGCGCCGTAGCCCGGTACAAGGATGTAGGACTTCGGCATGATCTCACGAAGACGCTTGCCCATCTCAGGATAAGTCGCACCGACGACAGCGCCGACCTCCGAATAGCCGGTCTCCGGATCGATCAGGGAATCGCCCCACTCGCGGACTTTCTCGCCGACGATTTCATAGAGCGGTCTCCCGTCGACTATTCTGTCCTGGAACTCTCCGCTGGACGGATTCGATGTCTTGACCAGAACAAAGATGCCTCTGTCATTGGCCGCACACACATCAAGGAAAGGCTTCACACCGTCTGAGCCCAGATAGGGGTTGACGGTGCATATATCTTCGTCGAAAGGTGCAAATGCATTTGCACCCACAGTCACCTTTCCGAGATGCGCAACCGCGTAAGCTGCCGAGGTGGATCCAATGTCACCGCGCTTTACGTCGCCGATGACGACCAGGCCTTTCTCATGGCACAGATCAACAGTCCTCTTAAAGGCCAGAAGTCCGGGTATGCCGAATTGCTCGTACATGGCGATCTGCGGCTTGACGGCCGGAATAATATCACATGTAGCATCTACAATTCCCTTGTTGAATCTGAAAATAATCTCGGCTGCCGCTTCAAGAGTTTCTCCCCGCTCCCTGAATACTTCATTCTTTATATTATCCGGAATATACGAAAGCATGGGATCCAGTCCTACGACGATCGGAGCCTTTGTTCTTTTTATGCCGTCTATAAGCTTTTTAATCATCTTTAATCCCTCCCGCATTTTCTTGTCACTTCAAGCTTTACATAACTTGCTATCTGCCCTGTCACTTCTATCTTAACATAATTAGTCAAGAGTATCATACACGAAAAATCCGCTTAAATAAAGCCTTTTTTCTTGACGGATTCGCATTGCAAGTCTATAATCAAGCCTTGGATAGAGTTAAAGAAAACGCAAATTCACTGAGTTTCAGAGTGCTTATGCCTACTTTTTGTCAGCTCTGAGGAACAGTGATTTTTTGTTTTCTGAGGTTAACAAATCAATAACAAATTATGGAGGGAATTTTAATGAACAAAGGTACCGTGAAGTGGTTCAATGCTGAAAAGGGTTATGGCTTCATCACCGGCGAAGATGGCAAGGATGTCTTTGTACACTTCTCTGCTATTCAGGGTGAAGGCTTCAAGTCCCTTGATGAGGGTCAGGCAGTCACTTTCGATCTTCAGCAGGGTCCGCGTGGTATGCAGGCTGCTAACGTTGTGAAACTGTAATATATGCGTATTTCAGCAGTAAGCTGTCGGTGATCGGCCTCATATGCCGCCGGATATCGCCATGTCAGCAGAGCGGTTACGATTATTTATAGCGGAAAAACAGGGGGACAGCCGCAACGCGGCTTCCCCTAAATTATGACAAAAATCCGGCTCGCGCCGGATTTTTTTAATCTTATCTTGATATTCAATTCTCACCCGGATCCCCGTTCGTCACCAATTAATAGCTCATAGTCAGGCCGGACAGAAATTCCTCGTAGTCTGTCATATTGACTTCGACAGTCGCTGCCTTGGTATTTGTCGCGGCAGGCTTCGCTGTTGCTTTCTGATAAGCAGAAAAACCGAACCATGCAACAAATGCCGCAAAGATTACGGCTGCAATACCAATCTCGAGCTTCTGTCTGCGCTTTTCCCTCTTCAGGATCTCTTTTCTGTTCTTCTTGTAATCTTTATATGCATCAACTTTCTTCTGACTCATGAAAAATGCCCTTTCTTTGGCGGTATTATAAGCTCAGCGGCGAATTGCGTTTTCTCTCAGTTAACCACCGGGAGATCGCAAGTTAGCACCGATTGAAAACCATCGCTCCTTAATATACCACTAAAGAAATCAGATTACAACAATAATTCCGCCATCATTTGCATATGTAGTGGACAAGCCTGCGGTCTCGACCATGACGACTTCTTTTACTTTAATTCTGGAAAGAATGGCATCGCGCACCATGACCGCGCGTTCATGACAATTGGTATGGCTAATTCCAAGGACCTTATTTTCAGGGTCTACCGTCTTTTGAGCAATCATCTCGACCATCTTGAGCAGAGCCTTATTGCTGCCCCTTGCCTGACCGATCTGTTCGATCTCACCGTCTTTATTGCCAAAGCAGATTGGTTTGATCTTCAGCAGAGTAGCCGCGAGACCCTTCATCTTGCTGAGACGGCCATTCTTGCGGAGGGTCTCAAGATTGTCAAGCGTGAAATACGTATCCGCATTATAAATCATAGCCTCGGTCTTATCGACGATCTCCTCGAACGAAAGCCCCTGCTCTTCGAGTTCCTTCACCATGAGTACGATCATTGTCTCCTTGACGGAGGTGGATTTTGAATCAAAAATATGAATCTTCGCATCCGGATGATCCTCTAAGAACATATTCATTCCGAGTGTCGCTGCCTGGAACGAACCGGAGAGATTGCCGGAAATAGTAACGCCGTAATAGTGATCGGCTTCCACCGCCTCGAACGCATCCCTGAAAGCATCGGGTGACGGGCATGCAGTCTTAGCGCATGTCGGACATGCAGCAATCTTCCTGACAAGTTCAAGCGTGCTGATATGACCATCGTCGATTACTTCCTCTTCACCGAGCCTGATCGTAAACGGAACTGTCGTATACTCCTCTTCCCCTTTAAGGTCATCTGTAAGCTCCCCTGCACTGTCCATGACGATTCTGAATTTCATATCGGCTCCTTTCTTGCCACTCACCACACTATTCAAAACCATATTAAGTAGTATTGCGAACTATATAAATATATCATATACGATGTTGATTCTCAAGTCAATGCCCTGTACAGGTTCGCTCGGGCGCCGCATTCTATAATCGTATCGGTGTCACTCACTGGATCTGCTCCGTCGCTATCCCGTTGTTCCTCAGAAAAGACTGCACATACAGGTCCCACGCATTATCAATACTCCTGTCCATTGTAAAGGTCCTGCGCGACGTCCCGGTCGTCACCAGAAGCTTCTTGTCCCTGTATGTAAAATTGAGGAACAGACCGTATATTTCTTCCGGCTCGACCAGAATTCCCTCTGAAGTCAGAAAATGCGGGATGTCTTCTTCCGGAAGCATGAAAACGAATTTAAACGCGATTGGCGTTCTCTTTCCCTTGATCAGGGAGAAACAGAACTCGCGAACATTTTTCCATGGCGTATATTCCCGGTCCAGCAGAACATTCTCATGGTCCGGATCCAGAAAATCCCTCTGCCATGCACCGTCTATGCTGAACGTGCAGAATGTTGTGATCGTCCCCTCAGATATGTTGAAGCGGTCAAAATTGTGACCGATGAGGAGCTGCTTCATAAACAGTTTTATATCAAGGACCTGCAGCGCTATCATAAGTGACCTCCGGTTTTCTTTTGTTACAGTATAGCATTTATGGTCCGTCAAAAAAACTCTTTATGTCACTTCTTTATAATTACGGCAGTAGTTTTGACAGGCTGCTTGTGTAATTCGGTTCCGGCAGAAAAGCATCCATCTTCGTGAGAAAAACATTGATGGTCCGACTGAGAGATCGCGTAGAGGCGGCAAGCCGCCCCTACGCAAGCTCGCAAGGCAGGACCATCGTTTTTCGATGAAGATGATGTTTGCGCCGGATTCTGAATCTCACGCACAGCCTGTCAAAACTGCTGCTTTTTCATACTGGAAACGGGCTGTCGCCATA
>ODAI010328424.1_pt1 | contig 14608 bp, 5 predicted proteins | sample 1539321 | NCBI WGS metagenome assembly ODAI01 (sample SAMN02144231, study PRJEB22623) | gut metagenome | biome: sheep rumen | host: Ovis aries | place: New Zealand
CCAGCATCTGTGATGCCATAGCCAACTCAACCTGCATTGCAGGGATTAAATATGTTTTCTTCATTAGAACAGAACTTTTTTACCGTTAATAATGTTAATGCCCTTCTGCATCTTCTGGATGCGCTGACCTGCGATATTGTAAATAGCATCGTTAGCGTTAAGGTTAGCGTCAACGCCACTGATGCCTGTTGCATCATCGCCGTCGAAGAAGAATGCCTTCACGCCACTTGTGCTCTGGAAGTAAGCCTTGCCTGCGGGAATAGTACCCTCAGCCTTGTAGAAGCCAACACCGTCTGCAGCATTGGCGAGGATATACATCGTGCCGTCAGCTGCAGTATCTGCATCAGTGCCCTTGAGGTCGTTGGCAATGTTGATGGCAGGAAGGTCAGCAGCAAGCTTGTTGTAATATGTACCCTTCAGAACAACTGCGTTACCAGCGGGAACCTCATTTCCAATTTCGCTGAGGTCGAGCCATGTGTTGTTGAGCACAGCTGCATAAGCCTTGATGTCGCCATTCAGCTCATAGCCTGTCGTGGTGTCGTAAAGAGTTGCATAACCTGCATCACCAACATAGCTAACCTCTGTTTCGTTAAGAGGTGTGGGATATGCATCTGTGCCGAGGAGCTGACCCCAACCTACGGTGTAAGCAAGCTTACCATTGGCAATGTCGTCAGTTGTAAGGCCAGACTCTGTACCCTGAGTCTTGTCAGCTGTGTCAGAGAGGTCGATGAGGTTCGTTACATTTGTAATGTTGTGACGACCCATGTTACCGCCTTCGTGACCATTGATGGTACCGAGGTTAACGAAGTTCTCAATCACAGAAGTAGCAGCATCTACGCCAAGATAGCAGCAGATGGCACCTGCGTAAGGATGTTCGTTCTTGGCTGTGATGGTACCTGTGTTCAGCACGTTGCGGATGATGATGGTAGGATTGCCAGCCTGATGGCCGCCGAAGATACCACCGGCATCCTGATGCTCTGCTGTCACGGTTGCCTGGTTGATTACGTTCTCAATAGTGATGATTGAGCCGCCGTTCTGATATGTGCCGGTGATGCCACCAACACGGTTGTAGCCGTGAATAGAGCAACTTCCGTCGATGACGAGGTTCTTGACAGTTGTGGGAGCATTGTTGCCACGCAGCCAGCCGAAGAAGCCGATGTTGCTGTCACTCGGACGATTGATAATCATGTTCTTGATGCGGAAGCCCTGACCGTCGAAAGTAGCGTTGAACTTGTTCTGTTCGTTGGGACCGATGGGGCTGTGAAGGTTCTCGATACTGAGGAAGTCAATGTCGTTCATCAACTTGGCACTCTTATGATTGCCACCAGCAGTTGAAACTAAATTAGAGTACCATTCCACATTACCTGCGTTCTTCAGTTCATAGTAGTCGTCAACAAGGGCTGGCTCTTGGAACTGCGTGTAGCAGACGTCGCACATGCCAATCTCGTCGTTGATGTTGTGGGGAAGGGTGATAACGCCATCAGGTCCGTTGTTGTCATAAATGGTACCTGGTGCTGAGAGACCTGTACAATAGATTTGTCCGTGAACATACACTTGATCGCCGGTTGCATCGGGCAGAGGCTTATCCTGTGTGCCGTCGAGAGTCTGTGTCCATTGAATGTCGCTCTGGTCACCATTGAGTTTATAGCAGAGTTCACCAGTTCCAACCATATCAGCAGTAATGAGTTGTGCATTGCCTTCTTGCACTCCGGACTGTACGTCGCAGTTGTTCTTGCCACTTGTCACAGTACCACGATAAAGGCTCTTTGTGCCTTCAAGACCTGTCACTTTACCAATGTTGTAGCATCCGGAAACATCGTTGCCGCCATTACTACCAGCCCATGCTGTGATTGCAGCATTCTCGATGGAACCTACAATGTTGCCTTCGTTCCAGCAGTTCTTGATGATCACAGTAGCCTGACTGCCAGAGTTACCACCGAAGATGCCAGCGATGTTCTTACCAGTCGCAGTAATGTTACCAGTGTTCCAGCAACCAATGATGTTCAGGGACAGAGCTGTTGCCTCAACAATACCTACGATACCTGCGTTGGCATTCTCAATGGCATTGATATTTGCCTCGTTACCACAATTGCGGATAGTAATAGAACCACCGTCCTGCTTGCTGTTGATGTGTCCAACTATACCAGCAACCCAGTGGTTATTATATTCGATAGAACATGATGCGTCGATAATGAGGTTTTCAATGACAACATTAGTGTTCTCTGTACCCCAAGTAGCATCGGTATAGCCACCGCGAACTGAGCCGAAGAAACCAACGCCATCGAATGCACGATTCTCCATAACGATATCGCTGGTGATGACCATTCCCTTGATGCGATGGCCTTGACCGTCGAAGATGCCGCCGAACTTGTGACCACTCGTGCCAATGGGATGATGGGCATTAGGCACACCGCCAAAGTCGATGTCTGCATCAAGTTTTACTTTCATGGCACCGTGGAATTTCTTGTTGACCATAGCAGAGAACCATTCTACATCGTCAACTGTTGCGAGGTGATAGAAGCCGTCAGCGTCGGGAGTCTTATAGTCTTCAATGCCATCGAAAACGTAATTGTTGCAGTTCACGCAGATGAAGTTGTCGCCCTTCACATGTTCATCCCTCGAGCCGCCTTCTGTGTTGCTGTAAGCGACAGACCCTTTGGGTGTGCCGTCGCAGTAGTAGTCAGCCACTTCATATACCTTTTCGCCCGTGCTGAAAGGCATCGGGAAGAGGTCGGTGCCGATGGTCTGATAGAAATTGGTGCCGCCGCTTGTCTTGTCATTCAGGTAGAAGCAGAGTTCGCCGCTGCCGACGGGGTCGGCCGTTGACCAGTCTTCTTTCTTTCCTTGCACGCGATTGTTGTTTATATTCAAGTCGTAGCAGTTCACAAGCTTGCGTGTACCACCATTGGGACCGAAGACAGCCATGTTATAGGAGCCGTTTCCCGTAGTGGTGCTACAGGTGATTTCGCCAATGTTATAGCAGTTCGTGTATGTTCCATCGCTATTGTTAATCCATCCGGACAAGGCAGTTGCAGTAGATGTGCCCTGCACTTTTCCCATGTTCACGCAGTTGGTCATCACGAGCTTTGCATAGCTACTTTTACATGCTCCGAGAATACCGCTTGCAGCACCATTTGTTGCCTGTACGTTAGCTTGATTCACGCAGTTCTCAATGACTACGGCTTGACCGGCGTTGTTTCCTTGACCGTTTTGTGTGTAGCCTGCAATCGCTCCGACATAGGTCTCACCCGTAATCTGGCATGAACTGTCGATGATCACGTTGCTAATCCTGGTACTTACGTCTCCCATCTCTCTCAGTCCGCCAAAGAGACCGACCGGGTTTGTCTGGGAGAATGAAGTCAGATTCTTGATGCGATGGCCTTGGCCATCGAACGTGCCCCAGAACTTGTGCTGATCATTGGTACCGATAGGCTTGTGAGTAATGTCCGTGAAATCCAAATCGGCAGTCAGTACCGCCTTCAGGAATGTTCCGCCTCCTAAGCTTTCTGCATGTTCCGAGAACCATTCAAGTTCTGATGCTGTGCCAATCTGATAGACACCGTCTGCATCCTGTGCAGGCTCGTCCCATGCTTGGGCGGAGCCGCCTGCGAGCCATGCTGCTGCGAAGAGAGCAAGGCTAAATAATTGTTTTTTCATACTTAATTTGTGTTTTTAGAGTTTATAAATAAATAGTATCGTTGTATACTTTCGTTAAACCAAATGCAAAAAGAGTATATGCATTTCTGTTTTGTGTGCAAATTTATTAATAATTGCCGTGTTTTTACATGGTATGTAGGTTAAATTATGTTAATTCTAATAAAGGTGGTAAATTTACGCGCTCTAAAAATATTTAACGTACTGGATTTTTTGATAACGTAACAGGTTATCTATAAAAAATCACACATTTGATTGCCGAGCTACACACGATAACTTTTAAAACGACACACACCAGTTTTGAAAACATGATAGCAATAAAGTCAAAACAAATGTGAGCCTCATAGATTGGTCGTTATCTATAAGGCTCACATTATGATGAGTACGGATAAAATTTATCTTATAAATATTTTCTTTCCGTTAACAATGTTAATGCCCTTTTGCATCTTAACAAGGCGTTGACCTGCCAGATTATAAATGACATTATCTTTTCCAAACTGTGATTCTGGGATTTGTTCGATGCTGTCTTCATCAAGATTGCAGAATATACCTTCGTCGTTCTTGATGACTTCATAGTGTTGTCCATCGTCAATTGGCAGAGGATATGGATCGACTCCAATAGTTTGCTTGTAGCTGACGCCCTGTGTCCCTTGTGGCCAATTTTGATTAAGCAACCAGCAAAGCTCGCCGCTTGCAACGGGGTCTTCTGTTTCCCAAATATTGTGCACTCCCTGGTAGGGATCAAAGTGATATATCACATCATAGTCGTTAAGCCAACTGCGGTAAGATCCACGAATGAGTTGATCGTGTTTTCCTTCATCAATTGGAGTAAGCTCTGCTATATTGACACAATTCCAGAGTTCGCAGTTCTTGCCAATTCCTATGTCACCAGTCCAGCCGATGAAAGCTGAGGCACATTTGTTAGCTCCAAGCACTCGTGTGCTGACAACTTTTCCTGCATTCACACAATTGTGCATGATGATGTGGGCATAAGGTGACTGTTGAGCACCAAGGATGCCTGTTGCAGCTCCGTCGCCTGTAATTTCTGCCTCATTCACGCAGTTGAGCACATAGATAGGTGCATTGTTATAGCCCGTCGTCTTTCCAATAACGCCGGCTGTGCAATCGCCTCCCTTTATACTACAACTCTTGTCGATGATAAGATTCTTAATCGTAGTTCCACCGCCAGTAACCCATCCGAAGAATCCTTGAACATTCTCTTCTGTATTGATAACCATATTAAGAATGCGATGGTACTGTCCGTCAAATTGTCCGTTGAATTTGCGATCGTTACTAACCCCGATTGGTGAATGGTGTATTCCTTCCATATCGATATCACAGGTGAGTTTTGCCTTTGCAGAGGTATTCTTACGGGCAACATACTGTGAAAACCATTCTACGTTTTGGCCGTTCGCGATGAGATACCAACCATCGGCATCTTGCTCGGGTTCAGTGCCAAATATGATGTCATAGAATGGTGAAGCAACGAGATCACTTTTCTGCAGAGCTTCCTCTGTCGTGTATGTTCCGACGAATATATTGTAATAAATTTCATCATACAAATCTAATGATTCTTCGTATTGTTCGTCGGTCATAGCTCCACTAAAGTAAAGGCTTTCTATCTTTTTTGAGAAATATTCTAACTCGTCTGCATACTCTCGATATGCCATTCGGCTTTCGTAGATGTCAGCAAACAGTTGACTGAAACGATTAATAAGTTCAAGCTTTTCATCTATGGTCTGTACGGTCACAACCGAATTAATTGCATTCTTCAGACCTTCGAGAAGTTCAGCCGAGAAGTTTGGACATAAGTAGTAGTCTCCTACTTCTTCAGCGAACTTGATAAGCGTCTCAGACCTAGCAGCCATGCCTTGAAGAGTTATATCTGCTGCTTCATTTGCAGACTCACCCTGTCCGCGGTATATGAGTCGGAAGTTCGTAAATGCTGTCCAATCGTTCGCATTGCCAGATCCTGGATTAGCTATGCCAATAGTGAGCTGGCCGTTGGTTACTTCTGCTAAGAGATGGTTTTCATAACGACCATCTTTGAAGTGATAACTGCAACCAACAAGGCTGATGGGGCCATAACCCATGAGTGTACCATAGTCATATATCATCATGTCGGTAGCAGATTGTCCAGGAGTAATGTAACAATTTACAAGGTCTTCTGCTTCATCTTTCAAAGTATAGTCATCAAAGATATTTGGAAGATATACGCGTACATTATCTGCATACATATAGCCAACAATATTGTTATTTTCGTCTCGAGGTTCAGCGCTAAACAAACCATTGCAAATGATTTCGTATAATCCGTTCTGCAGGCCTTCGATAGTTTGATGAATGTCGAAAGATGAATTTAGAGCCTGTGCTACAGACAGCACATCAGCTCTGCCTCCTGTAGTTACAGAACCGGTGACTTCCCATCCGTTTGTTCCATCAGCAAAGTTGGCATTTACGATGAGATTTGAAACGTCCGTACCTGCAGATGAGCTGTTGCGCAATGCTTGATCATAGAGAGCTTGCAAAAAGCCAGTCTCTTCCTGAAGTTCTTCTACATTAAGTTGGTGAGTAGAAATAATATATTTATAAGTACCATTTGGATACTGCTCACTAGGCTCCATGTCGTCATTGAGATATGCCTGAAGAATATCAAAGTCGGGACCAGAAAGAGTGGAATTCTCTTCAATAAACGCTACTATTTCTTCAACATGTTGGGTATAATCTTTATATGCATCTTCGGAAACGACTATCTGCTGGCGAATTGCGTTAAGTTCATCTCCGTAGTAGATATTGAGGAACGATTCCAGAGTAGTGCATTCTCCCAAAACTGTCATATAAGAAAGGTAAGACTCCGTCAAATTTGATTCTGCGACTTTTTCTTGCATAAGTTCAGTTTCGTACTCAATCAAATCATCACGGTAATAAAGGAAGGATTCTTCATCACGCACATCGCCTATATCGCCATTGATGTTATATACATAACCGTGTGTAGGATCAAGTACAGGAAAATCATCTTCGCTAAGATTTTGATACCAAACAGGAACTTTCTTTCCTAAACCTAAAGCATAGGTTAGCTCTCCGCTCCTTACAGGGTCATCGGTCTGCCAGTCGTAGTAACCTTGTTTTCCTCCAACCTCAAAGTTGTAAGGATTGCAATCGTAACAACTTGACATTGCTTCAATATTTGGAGTACGGAAGAGGTTTCTGTCTCCTTCAATTCCATTTGTAAGTTCACCTGAGTTCCAACAATTTTCAAAACACTTCACAAGACCTTCGGCTGCAGTTCCTGTCCATGCACATATAGTAGCACATTCTCCGACACCAGAGATATAACCTGTGTTGTAACAGTTGCGAATTATGAGTCCGAGTGTTGTGCTTTGTACGCAACCAAGAACACCTGCAGCTCCTCCTGCGGTCAGGCTGGTCACATTAGCTGAATTACCGCAATTTTCTATCAGAACTATGTTGCTGTCGCTGTTTCTTGAATTGACTCGACCGGCAACTCCACCAATGTTATTTCCGGCAACTATCACTTCGCAATCGTCATCGATGTACAGATTTCGAATGATTACAGTATCATTATATTCTATGCCGTTTGCATCTGTACCACCACCTCTGATAGAACCAAAGAAACCTGCTCCATTCGAGCTGATGTTCTCAAGGTTGAGAATCATGCCTTTGATGTGGTGTCCTCTTCCGTCGAACTGACCATAAAACTTATATGTATCATTTCCAATGGGTGTGTGGGCATTCTCTACACCTTCGAAATCGATATCGTCATCGAGGACAGCCTTGATGCCTCCAAAGCGTTCTGTATTTACCATCCGAGAGAACCATTCGATGTGGCCAGGAGTTGAGAAATGATAGATGCCTTGTTCATCCGGCTGTAGATATTCATGATCAACTACAGAACAGAATGTACAGATACCACTTTCATAGTCATGGTCATCTTGAATGACATCTACATTGGGATTATTATTGTATGTCATATTAGGATAAACCGAGCCGTCGCAATGCAAACGTCCATGTCCATAAACCTGCTGACTGGAAGTTCCAAGAACAGGTTCGCCATCAACGCCAATTGTCTGAGTCCAGCGTATTACACTTTGATCGCCATTCAGGTTGTAGCAGAGTGCACCATTTGCCTTGTCTTCAGGAGAGAGAAGGATGCCTTGCCCTCGGTTTTCCATCTCGCTGACATCTACTACACCATCAAACGTAGCATTGCCATTGCCTACTAAATTACGGTCGCCACTTTGTCCTTCTAATACCATTCCTTCGTTATAGCTGGAAATGATAATTGATGTTCCAGCTGTTTGGCCAATGAAAGCGCCGACTTGTGAAACGCCGGATACATTTCCACGGTTTACACAATTAATAATGTAAGCAGTACCATCGTTATATCGGCAACCACCTATCAGACCACCCACTTGTGAACCTGTGGCAACGACATCTGCTTCATTAATACAATTTTCGAGGGTTGTATATTTAGGTCCTGGTGGATACTCCATATCACCAACGATTGAACCGACATAGATCGAGCCTGTAAAATAACAGGATTTATCAATAATGAGGTTCTTGATGGTAGTGCTTTCTCCACGGGTTGCGCCAAAGAAGCCAACGCCATCACCTCTTGTGAAACTAACCATGTTAGTGATACGATGCCCTTCTCCATCGAATGTTCCGCGGAACTTATCGCTACCATCGTAGCCAATAGGCATATGAACAACATCAGTAAAGTCGATGTCGGCTATCAGCCTAGCTTTTGTATATACACCTGGTTGTGCATGAACTTGTCTGCTGAACCATTCGACATTACCAGCATTGGCAAGCATCCAGAAACCTTCTTCATCTTGTTCTGCAGGCTGAAACTTAGCGTTACAGTCGTGGAGACAGATGCCGTTCACGTATTCGTGATCAAGATAAATGACGCCGTCTGGGCCTTGATTGTCGTAGGTTGTACCTTCATCCGACGAGCCGTCGCAATTTACCTTGCCATGAGCATACACTTGGCCACCTTCAACTTCAAACGGCATTGGTTTGCCGCTGCCAACAACCTGATAGAAGCTAATAGAGGTCTGATCACCATTCAACAGATAACATAGTTCACCGGTTGTAACGATGTCTGAAGTACGGATAATACCTTGTGTTGCATTTTCTACACCGCTGAGTTCGTAGCAATTGTTGATAATGGGTGTCGCGTTAGACCATTGCACGAAGTTCTGGCTGTTCACATTCAGTTGGGAAAGCGCACCTGTATTGTAACAATTCGTGAACGAACTGCTGGTCGAGGCATTGACATACGAGCAGAAGACAGTTGCTCTTCCGCTGACACCACAAGTGATAGCACCTGTATTGGCACTATTGGTTACCTTAATGGCGGTAGCCGTACCCTGACAGGCTCCCACAAAGGCTGCCGAAGCACCGTTCGAAGCAGTTGCAGTTACAGGGGCTTCGTTCACGCAATTCTCGAATACAATGGTGTTGCCGCCAGTCATTGCTCCGGAAAAGGCACCAACAACATGGTTTCCCACGAAAGAACAAGTGCTGTCGAGAATAAGGTTCTTAATAACAGCGCCACCATAAAGACGGCCAAAGAAACCAGCCTCGTTGTTGCTGCCGGTATCTACATTACGATTCAATATACGATGACCTTGTCCATCGAATGTGCCCATGTAAGGACTGCCAAGATTTCCAATTGGTGCATAGTTTACAGCCTGATCACAATTGATATCGGCTGTCAGTTGAGCATTGAGTGAAGTTGAGCCCGAGTTCACCTGCTCTGCGAACCATTCCAGTTCGGAAAGAGTGCCAATCTGGTAAACCCCGTCAATTTGCGTCGGTTCGTCCCACGCGAAAGTGGAACTGCCAACAAGCCATGCTGTTGTAAGCACAACTAGTCTGATGAGTTTAATTTTTCTCATGTCTGACAATTTAAAAGTTAATATTTTGCTATCTTTCTTGATTACAGAGTATAATTGATGCTAACACACTCTGTTAACGATTAGTAAGTAAACATCGCTAATCATAAACCAAACATGACACGTTAAGTTTGCATACTATCCACGTGCAGTTTAGAGAGTCGACTGGTAAAGGAAATAGAAGAGGAGAAGAACTTGATTGCCTCCTCCTCTTCGGATATTCACGAGGTGACTGAGTCGCTTATTAATCTTCCCAGATATCCCAAGTTGTTTCTTCCTTTGTCAGAGCGCTGCCACCATCTACGGTGTCGTTGCTGATAGTGAGGCTCTCGGCCAGCATCTGAGCTGCCATAGCCAACTCAACCTGCATTGCAGGGATTAAATATGTTTTCTTCATTAGAACAGAACTTTTTTACCGTTAATAATGTTTATACCCTTCTGCATCTTCTGGATGCGCTGACCTGCGATATTATAGATAGCACCGTCTTCCATCTGACTTCTTCCATCTTCCATCAGGCTTATGCCTGTTGCATCATCGCCGTCGAAGTAGAATGCCTTCACGCCGCTTGTACTTTGATAATAAGCCTTGCCAGCAGCGATTGTGCCAGTAGCCTTGTAGAAGCCTACTTTATCATCAACCTTTGCGAGAACATACATTGTACCATCTGCAGCAGTATCAGCATCAGTGCCTTTCAGAACGTTTGAGGAAACATCGCTAGAAGTTGAAGAAACGGGCACTCTATTGTAGTATGTACCCTTCAGAATGACTGCTGAACTAACAGGAATGTCATCAATTTCTGTAAGACTGAGCCAAGAACCATTGCTAGCTGCAATGAAGGCTTGTACGTCGCCACTGAGTTCATAGCCAGTTGTCGTGTCATACATCGTTGAATAACCTGCATTACCGACATAGTAAACAACTTCACCACTGAAGACGGGATGTTCGTCGGTAGGCAAAGTTTGGTAATATACCATACTGCCGGCACCAGTGTTCAATTTGTATGTCAACTCACCACTAGTCATTTCCTCTTCTGTAACGCCAGCAAAGCTATTTGTTGGAGTATTGGCAAGTTTACCTCCGATGGTAGCAAACGTCGTCCAGCAATTGACGAACCTCGTATTGCCTGCTGCCTCACCAGCAAGACCGCCCTTGTCGGAAGATGTGTTGGTGGAAGTTACAGTGGAATTGTATGCATAGATGTTGCTGACGTTGTTTGAGCGATACACTTCACCTCCAAGCACACCTGCACGATCTTTACTTTCGATAATTGCATCCTCAAAACCTATGTTCTGTATTGTTGCATTATCCGTACGGCTAAAGAAACCAGCTTCACGTTTATCCGTCGTATGAACATTGAGGTTGCGAATCACATGTCCTTGTCCATCGAAAGTGCCGGTAAAAGGAGTCTTTGGATTGTTGGCATTAAATGTACCGATGGGCGTGTGGATAACGCCAGTCATATCAATGTCTGCTGTCAACTTAGCTTTGATGTTTTGAGGTCCGGCATTTACCTTTGCTGCAAACCATTCGACGTTACCTGCATTGCCCAACTGATAGAAATCTCCTACGAGCTCTGCAGGCTGGAAATGAGCTTCGCAATTACGAGAACAGATACCGTTGGTGTAATTATGGTCAAGTTGTACAAGATTATCAGGACCTTCATTGCTGAATGAAGAGCCTTCGGCAAGAGATTTATCGCAATAAACTTGGCCGTGGATATATACCTGGCTACTTCCTGTGCCGAGAACGGGCTCATCGTCGCTACCGATAGTTTGCGTCCAACAGATAGCCGACTGGTCGCCGTTGAGCCAATAGGTAAGAGCACCACTTGCAACATCTGCTGGAGCAAGCAGAGTTCCCTGAGAGCGGCTAGCTGTTGAACTGGCATCACATGCCGCATTGCATGTAACATTGCCTGTTGCAACAAGGTTGTTCGAACCTTCTTGACCACTAAGAAGAGAACCGCTGTTGTAGGTGTTGTTAATCGTTACGCTGCGACTACGCATATCACCTGCGAGAGTACTTGTGCGTGATGCACCAGTGATCTTGCCTTTATTAGCACAGTTCTGCAGCACAAGTCCGCCGATATCATCGAATTCTGTAGCACCGACAAGACCACCTGCACCATATCCAGTAGAAGTGACATCTGCTTCGTTGATACAATTCTCAAGCGTCGTGAGAGCACCAGAGGTCGTCACATTCATGCAACCGATGAGACCAGCCACGAAGGTCGTTCCTGAAACAGAGCAGGTCTTATCGATGATGATGTTCTTAACTCTAGCCGTTCCACGAATCTCGCCAAAGAAACCAATTTTGTTTTCTCGAACAAATGACTTCATATTCGAAATGCGATATCCTTGGCCATCAAAGTTTCCAGCAAACTTGTGGCTACCATCCCAGCCAATTGGAGTGTGCTCTACTCCATCCAGATCAATGTCGGCAACCAACTTAACATTTATGTCACCACCGCCGTAAGCGGCATCTGCCTGTATTTTCCTGGCATACCATTCCACGTTACCTGCGTTTGCAAGCAAATACCAACCATCTACCAGTTCAGGTTGAAGATACTTCGCATCACAATTATGCAAGCAAATACCGTTAACGTATTCGTGACCGATGTTTATTATACCATCTGGGCCTACATTATTATATATGGTACCTGGGGCAGCGGAGTTGTCACAGTAAACTTGACCATGAGCATAGACCCGTTGACTGGTCGAACCAAGTACAGGCTCGTTATCAGTGCCGATTGTCTGAGTCCAACGTATGGTAGTCTGGTCACCGTTCAGGCTGTAACAGAGAGCGCCGTTGGCCTTATCAGCAGCAGTAAGGATGATACCCTGAGCTGCTTTTCCCATGCCACTAAGGTCACAAGCGCCGTCAAAGGTGACGTTACCAGTTGCAACAAGGTTGTTTGAGCCATTCTGTCCGGCCAACACTTTGCCTTCGTTGTAGCTGGCGATAATCACGGCAGTACCTGTGGACTTGCCAATGAAGGCACCTGCTTCTCCCGCAGCTTTCACGTTGCCGAGATTGATGCAGTTCACAATTTTGGCTGTGCCGTCATTATATGGTGCGCCACCAATAAGACCGCCAACCTGAGAGCCTGTAGCCTCCACGTCAGCTTCATTGATGCAGTTCTCGAGGGTCGTGTAGTTGGGGTCGCTGGGGTACATGATGGCACCTACAACAGCACCGACATAATTTTTGCCTGTGATTTTGCAGGACTTGTCGATGATAAGGTCCTTGATGTAGGCGCTCTGGCAACGAGTTGCGCCAAAGAAGCCGACGCGGTCGGTCTGTGTGAACTCCTTCATGTTGAGGATGCGATGTCCCTGACCTTCGAAGATGCCACGATACTTGTTGCCGCTGTCCTCGCCAATAGGACGATGGATGACGCCATCTAGGTCAATGTCGGCTGTGAGGCGGGCATTTGTGTAGTTGCCAGGTTGAGCCTTCACATTGTCGCTGAACCATTCCACATTGCCGGCATTCGCCAGTTCGTAGTAGCCGTCAGATGCCTGAGCGGCAGGCTGGAAATGGGCATCACAGTCACGAGAACAAATACCGTTTGTATATTCGTGGCCTAGATTGACGACACCATCCGGGCCATTGTTGTCGTATGTCGTGCCCGGAGCGGATGTCCCGTCGCAATATACTTGACCGTGAGCATAAACTTGTCCGCCTTCAACTTCAAACGGCATTGGTTTGCCGCTGCCAACAACCTGATAGAAGGTAATCGCGCCTTGATCACCATTCAGGAGATAGCAGAGTTCGCCAGTGGAAACGATATCAGAGGAACGAATAATGCCTTGCGTGGCATTTGCAACACCACTGAGTTCGTAACAGTTTGTGATTACGGGAGTACTGTTGCTCCACTGAACAAAGTTCTGGTTGCCTGCATTCAACTTGGAAAGCATACCTGTATTGTAACAGTTTATAAAGGTGCTTCCAGAATTAGAATATGAGCTAAAGACTGTAGCACGTCCACTTTCACCACAAGTGATAGTGCCTGTATTGGCACTATTGGTTACCTTAATGGCGGTAGCCGTACCCTGACAGGCACCCACAAAGGCTGCAGAAGCACCATTTGAGGCAGTTGCCTTCACTGGGGCTTCGTTCACGCAATTCTCAAACACAACTGTACCGCCACCCGTCATTGCACCTGCAAAGGCACCTACAACATGATTGCCAGTGAAAGAGCAGGAACTGTCGAGAATCAGGTTCTTGATGAGGGCACCGCCATTAAGATAACCGAAAAAACCAGCGCCATTGCTCGCACCTGTATTCACGTTGCGGTTGATGATTCGGTGACCACCGCCGTCGAAGGTTCCCTTGTAAGGTTTACTTGAATTGCCGATGGTTGCATAGTTTGTTTCTGCATTACAAGTTATATCAGCTGTCAACAGAGCATTGATAGTGGTCGAACCAGAGTTCACTTGTTCAGCAAACCACTCCAATTCAGAGGCTGTGCCAATCTGATAGACACCTTCTACTTGTGTAGGCTCGTCCCAAGCTTGGACAGAGCCGACTGTGAGCCATGTTGCTGCGAGCAGGGCTACACTGAAGAGTTTTGTTCTTTTCATGTTAAATAATTAATGTTTATAGTTATAGTTTGTTTTGTCTTCTTTTGTTAATAGAATACAATTATCATGGATTCCAACGCAAAGATATACATATATGGAATACAATATCATCAAAATAGGTTAAGAAATGTTAATCTGTAACTTTTTGATACGCCAATTATACAAAATGATATCACTTATTATGACAATAATACTTAAAGCTATTACAATAATACACTTACCTATTACATTATTTACATCAACCGGGAGTCTTTGTGGTAAATAATTGAATGACCAGATGAAATTGTCATGAAAATTCGTGATTCTGACCCATTTTCCTTGCGATATTTTCGGCCAAACAGTGACGAGGGCGAATAGAACGCGCATAATCGAGGTTTGCTATCTGCTTGATATACAGATGCCGTAGTTTCATATGCACAAAATATTCTCGTAATATGCGTAATATA
>ODAI013340190.1_pt1 | contig 14607 bp, 11 predicted proteins | sample 1539321 | NCBI WGS metagenome assembly ODAI01 (sample SAMN02144231, study PRJEB22623) | gut metagenome | biome: sheep rumen | host: Ovis aries | place: New Zealand
ACGCTGAACATCACCCTTGCGCTGAGGACCGTCGAGGATCATCTGGTCGCCAGTGTAAGCGTGAACGGTAGTCATGATACCGCTCTGGATGGGAGCGAAGTCGTTCAGAGCCTTTGTCATGGGAGCCAAGCAGTTGGTTGTGCAGCTGGCAGCGCTGATGACAGTGTCGGCAGGAGTCAGAGTCTTGTGGTTAACATTGTAAACGATAGTGGGCAGGTCGTTACCAGCAGGAGCAGAGATAACAACCTTCTTAGCGCCAGCAGTCAGGTGAGCAGAAGCCTTCTCCTTAGAGGTATAGAAACCAGTGCACTCCAGAACAACGTCTACGTCCAGCTTGCCCCAGGGCAGCTCAGCAGCGTTGGGAATAGCATAGATGGTAATCTCCTTGCCATCGACGATGATTGAGTTGTCGGTGCAGTCAACAGTGTGCTTGTTCTCGCCAATCTTGCCGCAGAAGCCGCCCTGAGCGGTGTCGTACTTCAGCAGGTGAGCCAGCATCTTGGGGCTGGTCAAGTCGTTGATTGCTACTACTTCATAACCTTCAGCCTCGAACATCTGACGGAAAGCGAGGCGACCGATACGGCCAAAGCCGTTAATAGCTACTTTTGTCATTTTTAATTAGTTAAATTAAATAAGGTAATACCTAAAAAATATATTTACGGGCGCAAAGTTACGATTTTTTTTGAATAATAGCTTCCTAATGCAGTATTAATAAAATTGAAAAAAGAGGAAAGTCTAAAAAATGATTCCCTTGGAACTACGCAAAAAGGGATATTTGCAAAATGAAGATTACAATTTGTAGTGTCTGTTTTCTGATATTTTAAAAGAATAATTCTTAAATATGGACGAGGAGCAGTAATAATTTTTTTGCTTTTATATTGAAGTATATCAAAAAAATGATTAAATTTGCATCCAGAAATGTTTAATCATCAAAAAAAGTAGAAGATTATGGGATTTATTAAAGAATTCAAGGACTTTGCTATGCGTGGCAACGTGATGGACATGGCTGTCGGTGTAATCATCGGCGGTGCGTTCGGTAAGATTGTCAGTTCACTGGTCAACGATCTCATCATGCCTCCCATCGGGTGGCTCATCGGTGGCATCAACTTCTCAGAGCTCAGTGTGAAACTGCCCGTGAATCCGCTGACACCCGAGCAGGATCCTGTGACTATCAACTATGGAGCATTCCTGCAGACCACGCTCGACTTCCTGATCGTGGCATTCTGTATCTTCCTGCTCATCAAGGGCATCAACAAGCTGTCGGACCTGAAGAAGAAGGAAGAGCAGGAGGCTGCTCCTGCTGCTCCTGCCGGACCCACGCAGGAGGAGCTGCTCACTGAGATTCGCGACTTGCTGAAGAATAAGTAACTGAAGTTTTCCATCCCAGTAATGGATGTTGAGATGTTCTTGATAAATAAAAAAAGTGGATAATTGAAGGAGGCTGTGACCGAATGGGGCGCAGCCTCTTTTTCTGTTCTCGCTATTTCCTTAGCCGCCGGACGGGCAGACGGCTGGCAAGGTCTTTCATGCCTGCGGTGAAGAAATAGACCAGCAGGGTGTAGAGGATGACGGTGGGGAGGGTGAGGCAGATGCCATAGTGCAGGATGCCCAGAATCGTGGGGGCGGCCTGCCATCCTGTCAGACGGGCTGCCGCGTGATGGACGATGATGCAGAGACCGAGCAGGAGAACGTGGATGGCGATGTTCTTCCAATAGACGAAGAGCGGCTCCTGGAACCCTCGCTTGTAGAGGTAGTAGGGCTTCCAGATGACCACGAGCAGCAGCATGCTCACGGTCTTGCCCAGCAGGATGCCCACCAGACCGTAGAGATAGCCGAAGATGAGGGTGACCACCACGTTGATGATGCCCTCGGCATAGGCGGCCCACACATCGTCGTAGAGTCCGTAGGCATTGACGAACAGATCGACTGAGGGACGGGTGAGCATGATATACATGTTGAGCAGAATGAGGAACACGATGTGGTCGGACAGGATGTACTGCGGTCCTAACCACCAGCTGATGACGGGATTGATGAGGAACGTGAGGGCGATGATGAAGATGCCTGTAGTCCAGTAGCGGAAGGCGGCATACTCCCAGAACACCTTGCGGATGTTCCACTTGTTGCCCTCGGCCACAAGGTTGCCTATGCTGGCGTTCATGCCCACGAGCACGCTGTTGAACAGGGCCGTCAGCTTGCCCACAATCATGGTGTAGTTGCCGTAGAATGCCACCATCTGCAACGACTCGAAGGCGAAGATAAGAATCTCGTCGCTCTTGGAGAGGAAGAAGTTCTTCAGTCGGTGGATGAAAATCTGCTTCGCCTTGACCAGTATCTCAGGATATTTCTTCAGGATGTCGCGGCCCTGGCTCTTGTCGGTCTTGAGCCAGGGATATTCGCGGTTGATAACCCAGTTGAGCATCCAGCACGTGAACACGCTGAACAGGAACTGCACGGCTGCCCAGAGGAAGGGGTTGTGGGTGTAGTAGGCCAGCGCTATCTGAATGATGGTGGTGACGGCACCGCCCGTTTGCGTCCAGATGGATATCTTGTAGGTCTTCTGGTCGCTGTCGAGCAGTATCTGGCGGTAGTTGATGAAATAGGCGATGAGGTGGGAGCCAAGGAAGGCATAGAAGGCGAAATAGACCAGCGGGAGCGGCACGCCCTTGTCGGCAAAGATGAGGGGGAAGAACAGGCTGACGATGGCGGCCCCCGTGAGAATGATGGTGCCCACGATGCGGTAGAGATAGCCGAAGAGTGACACAATCTCACAGATCTTGGCATGATTCTGCTCTTCGATGGGCTTGTAGAGGAAGTAGGCGATGCAGGTGCCTATGCCAATCTCGCTGATGTTGAGGAAGTTGAGAATGCTGTAGAGCGTGCCCGACAGGCCGATGAAGGCATCGCCTAGGCACTCGAGGAAGATGCGCCGGGAGAAGAAGGCGAGGAAGATGCTGACGAAGTAGAAGACGAATCCTACCCGTGCGTTCATGAGGGTCTTGTGCACTCTACTGGATGCCATATTGCTTGATTGCTTCGAAGAATGACTGGGCATAGGCGTCCTGGGTGAACCGGGGGGCAAGCCTGTTGCCGGTGAAGTCGGGATAATGGGTGCGGATGCGACGAATGGCGTCGGCTATCTGTGTGGGCAGGTCGCCGTCCTTGTCGATCAGGATGTGCTTCTGGCCGACGAGTGTCTCGGGAATGCCGCCGTCGTTGGTGGCAATCACGGGAAGCCCCATAGCCGTGGCCTCGATGCTCGTCATGCCCAGCGCCTCGTTGATGCGCGACGGCACCACGGCCACTTGAGACAAGCGGAGATAGGCTGGCAGCTGAACGTAGGGGACGAAGCCCGTGAAGCAGACGCGTCCCGCCATCTGTCGGCCCATTGCGTGCAGCTCGTCGAGATAGGGATTGCTGCTCACGCTGTCGGCATAGTTGTCGCCTCCCACGACGAGTAGCTTCACCTGGGGATCGTCGCTGAGCAGCTGAATGGCTTGCACCAGCTCCTTCACGCCTTTCTTCGGCACGATGCGCCCGGTGTAGATGACCACGAAGTCATGGTCACTGAATCCGAGCGACTGTCGGGTGATCGTGCTTTCAGCTGCTGCACAGAATGCCTGCGTGTCGAGCCCGTTATAAACTACGGACGAGGGCGCTTCCTTGCTGACCTGTGCAATGCGCTGACGAATGTAGTCGGAAACGCAGAGGAAGGCATCTGTTGACGCAATGATGGCCTGCACCTGCGGTGTGTCGGGGTTCACTAAGTCGGTATGCACATGCGAGAGGATGCGAGCCTTGGTGCGACGATGCAGTTTGATGGCAAAGCCTGGACGGTTCTCCAGCAGTATGATGTCGAAATGCTGCCCACGGATGAGACGGTAGGCTTGCTCCAAGAAGTACTCCAGCTGATAGTGGTAGTAGCTGTTGTGGTGAAGCTTGCCATAGACCTTAGCCATGAGGCGGTGGCGGCGGCTTTGCCGGTCGATGTAAAGATAGTGGTTGACGGCTGACGACAAGGCCGGGTGCTGCTGCACGTTCGGGTGATAGGCGCTCACCACCGTGATGTCATGGAGGTGGTGGAGGTCGTTGTAGGCCAAGGCGGCATCGAGCAGATTCTCGACGGCACCTCCCTGCACGGCTGGGACGGGCAGCACGCCCGATGTGAGGATGGCTATCTTCATTTGTCGTGGGCTGTGTGAATGAATTCTTTATTACTGCGGTCTATGTGGACCATGTTCTTCAGCATGCGCCACACCAGTTGGAGGAGCGCTGCAAGCTTGCCGAAGAGCGCCTGGGTGCGCAGGGCACGCGGAATGGCGATGAACAGCGCGGCACAGAGACAGACGAACAGGCACCACCACTTGATGCTCCATGTGGGGGCAACGATGGTGACAATCACTGACAGCAGTACGGTCAGCACAAGCAGTACGCTGCGCGGAATGAGCATTTGCTGAACGGTCTTGTCGATGTAGTTGATGTTGCCCTGTCGGATGGCGGCAGGCAGGTAGGGCAGCATGAGGAACAGTGTCTGGAGCTGTCCCGTCATCCAGCGCAGTCGCTGCCGCTGGAAGTTGTCATGATTGCTCACCTTCTCGTCCATGACATGAATGTGAGGCTCGTATTTCACGAACACGTTCTGCTTCATGAGCAGTGCCTCCAGTTCGCGGTCCTCTACGGCAGAGGTGAGCTGATGAACATTTGCCTTGAACCAGACATAGTCGAAGCACATGCCTGAGCCGATCAGGGCTGAGGAAAGGCCGATGGCGTTGTGGGCCCGACGGAAGAGCGTGTTGTTGATCTCCTCGCTGATGCCGTCGAGAGCGGCAATGTCGTTGTCGGCATTCTTAGCGGTGCGGTGGCACTGAATGGCGCGGTAGCCTTGTGCGCACACCTTGTTGAGACGGTGCAGGAAATCGGATGCCACGACATTGTCGGCATCGAGGATGACTACATGGGTGAATGCGGTGGCACGATGCGGATCGCTCTCCACATAGTCGATGGCGAACTGCAGGGCCTTGGCCTTCGAGCTCTTCTCGAAAGGGGGCTCTAAAAGGGTCAGCGGCAGTTGTGCCAGCCACTCATTGGTCTCGGCCTGCATGTGGTCGGAGACAACCACCAGGCGGTAGCGGTCTGTAGGATAGTCCTGCTGCAGAAAAGTGGCAACCGACTGACGAATCACAGCATCCTCACGATAGGCAGGATAGATGATGAGGAAAGAAGAGTTCTCCGATTTCTCAGATATCTCCGAGTTCCCCGATTTCACCTTCCCCTTGACCAGCGATGCGATGCCAAAAAAAATGACATACCCCGCTGAACCAGCCATCAGCACCCAGAGCAGAATATCGACAATATGCAGTAGTGACCAAATCATTCGTTATCTTCGGATTTTCTTGATCAAACTCTTACACTGGTTGATGAACTCAATGTAGGCAATGTGTGCGATGCTAAGCAGGCCCCAGCCAATGACAAAGGGGGCATTGAGGAAGTCTCTGTTCCATTGCTTGTCAACTAAATGGTCGGGGGTGGCTATAGAGAAAGCCAACAGGCACACAGCTCCGGCTACCCACCACTTAATAGCCAATGTGAAGTAGATGAAAGGCAGCACGAGGCTCATCACCAGGATGATGCCCATCAAGATGGTACGGGGGATGAGCATCCATTGAATGATTTTGTCGAAATGGTCGAACCTTCGATTGAATAGGGCGGAGGGCAGATGACGCAGATTGGTGAGCAGGGCGTGAAGCTGAGTTGCTGCCCAACGGCTGCGCTGCTGGTTGAAGTCAGACTGTGAGCGAGTCTTTTCATCGAACACATAGATATTGTCATAATAGTCTATATAGATTCCCTCAAGCATGAGCATGGCTTCCAGTTCCTTGTCTTCACCGGCAGTCTTCACCTTCATGATGTGGCTCTTGAACCATTCGAAATTATAAGCGATGCCTGAACCGTTGAGTGCTCCTGACAATCCCATGATGACATGTCCCCGACGGAAGATGGAATTGTTGATCTCTTCGAAAACTGTGTCGAGACGAGCCACGGAGGTGTCGCGGTTCTTTGACAGGCGATGCACCTGAATGGCCTTGGTGCCAGCGTTCTCATAGGCATCATTGAGCTGTTCGAGGAACTCGGGTTCCACCACGTTGCCAGCATCGAGCACCACGACAGCGTCGTAGATCTTGAACTGCGGCAGATTGAGGATAGCATATTGTAGCGATTTAGCTTTTGAGCTCACTTCGAAGTTGGGTGTTAGTAGGGTGATGGGGCATTGTGCCAGCTGCATGTTGGTCATCTCAGACTGGTGATCTGAAATGACCACAACATCGAACAGTCGCTGTGAGTAGGTCTGTCCGTGAATGGAGTTGACTGTGTGCAGAATGCCCTTGTCGCACTTGTAGGATGGAATGAGCACAATGAAACGGTTCTGATGCTTAGCTTTGGGTATTTCGACGTTTCGGCTAAACAAGGATGCGATGGAGAATATCAGCATGTATAGCACCGTGAGTGCTACAAAAAAGAACAGAATACCGTCGATTATGTATAGGATCCACCAAAGATTCATTGTTCTCAGTTCTTTAAGAAATTTGTAATGCCTCTGACCGTTGCCTTTGTGAGGTCAAAACGTCCTTTCAGTGTGTACAGCAACATGTCCTTAGGTGCAACAATCCCCATTAGATATAGGTAGGAGAGACATTTTTTCATGCCACTCATGTTGCGCTTGACAAACAGGAGCCGGTTACGGGTTGAATAGAATATCTTGAGCGGACTGGCCTGACCCGTTGATTTGCTCTCCTTGTGATAGATGGTGCAGCAGGGGTCGTACCAGATGTCATAGCCTGCACGAGTGAACATCATTGACCAGTCGAGCTCCTCGTAATAGAGGAAGAAGCACTCTGGCATAAGACCTACCTTGTCTATCGCTTCGCGCTTGGCCATCATGGCAGCTCCGTGGGCATAGGGGGAGAGGTGTGGCGTGTCGCATTGTCCGTTGTCCTCCTCTCCGAACCCGATGGCATGATTGCGCATGGTGATAGCTGAGAGGGGGGTGTAGCCAGCAAACTGAATGGGTGACGTGCCCCACGCAAATCTTATTTTCGGGCACACCATGCCAATCTTCCCGGATGATTCCAGACGCTGAATGAGCAGGTCGATGCGCCAGTTGTCACGAACCACCGTGTCGTTGTTGATAAAGAACAGATACTGGCCAGTGGCTGCTTTGATGCCGAGATTGTTGCCACCGGCAAAACCCAGGTTCTGCTCGCTCCGAATTGCTTTCACGTGAGGATAGCGAGCGGCGATGACAGCGGCTTCATTCGCTTTTGAACCGTTATCCACCACTATCACTTCCATTCCTTCATAGGGTGGAAGACTGTCAATCATTTCACACGTGTCGGCAAGACCGTTGTAGTTGACCGTGATGATGGATATTGTTGTGTTCATTGCTTAATTATCAGTTGCTTGGGCATCGACTTACACCCTTGATTGTTTTTTCTTTTCAAGTTTCAGTCGGCGGCGTTCTTCCTCTTTCTCGAACTCTCGCTGCTCATAGAACTCGAAATCGCCCTCAATGGCCGGTAGTATATACACGATGACCATGCCTCCATAGAAGAGAATGAGGTTGGGGTATTGCAGCAGGATGTGATTGGCATAGCCGCCAGCCTGCAGTCCGAGGAAACCGCAACACATGGCAGCGGAAATGCCTTTGCAGGCTTTGTTCTGGAGCTTGGTCAGTGTGATAAAACATCCGCCGAGCAGTATCAGTATGTTCATCGCTGCGAAGACATAGACACCGATGATGCCTGTGCGCTGCCAGAAGAACACGTAGGTTGAGTCGTTGGATGTCTCATAGACAACTTTGAACTTGTTGAATGGCGGAATGTTGTTTTCGTCGATGTTGATGCCCATCCCAAACGGCGCATCCTGTAAGTGCTTCTTCAGGGCCTCTTTGTTCATGTCACGCACATTCTTCGAGGCATCGTTCGAGTCGAAAGCTGTTCGCATACGGCGAATCTGCATGTTGCCGTTGCCGATTTTCGTACATGCCAGAAAGAAGATGAAGATCGCGGATGTTGTCACCACAAAAGAGGTGAGCTTGGCCGACTTCGACAAGAACACATAGAGGGCGATGGCTGCCATGAAGCACATCAAGCCAGAACGTGTGCCGGAGTTGAAGAATGAATAGGTGGAAAGCGCACCAGCTGTCCAGAACAGTATCTTGTCTTTCTTCAGCTTTGTGGTAAGGGCAATGATGAAGAACACTGCGGCAGCAGCACCCGTATTGCAACCAAAGTTTGCTGCGTCGGAGAAAAAGGAGAAATAGCGAATAGAACCGCCAATGATATGGGTGCGACTGGCACCGCTCATCAGCCATGCGTTCTCAGCATTATCCCATCCGAACGTCTTCTGCCTGAAAGCCCAGTAGGCGGCTATGAGTGAGAAGTATGCCCACAGGCGAAAGAACCGCATCACCTTGTCGGGGCTGTTGATGATCTTGAAAATGATGATGTAGCACAGGATGAAATAGACCGCGAAGAAGTTCATGTTCTGCATCCAGGCTGTCACGTCGATGGGCAGACCGCACGTCCCATTGAATAGCTGAATGCACAAATATAGTGTCCAGATGATGATGCCCAGCAGCATCGGGGTAGCCATAGACGCCTTCGTGCTGCGGGGAACGACGATGAACGACAACAGGAGCAGGAACTGCGGACCTAACGTGACGAGCGTGATGGGAATGGGGATGTAGCCATAGCGCTGCAGTCCCATCACAAAATAGTTCATGGCAAAGAAGAACCAGAACACGGCATCCTGATATTTCATAGAGAGCGCAAAAAACAGGATGGCGGCAGGGATGAGACAGACAAAGGCAAGGCCTGTGATGCCCAGAATGTAAAAATTGAACAGTGCAAGCAGAAATAGGAGAAAGAGTAGAATATTTCTTCCTCCAATTCCTTGCCTGTATGTAGAAGAATAGCTCCTCATTTACTTCGCATGACTGTTCTCCACGGCAGTAAGACCTAATTGCGACATGCGATAGACAAAATTGTTGAAACGAGTGTATGGTGGCAATTGGCCTACAAATTCTTCAACGGCATAGCGGCTGGCCTCAGTGAGGTACATGAACAGGCTGTCCTTGTTATCGAGACGTGCCTGTAGCTCGTTCAGCGCTTTCTGATCAACGTCTTTCCATGTGCGGTTGGCTCGGGTCACCATCAGGTTGACTGTGCCGAGATTCAGCAGGGTAGTTGAGATAGAATTATCGTCTAAGTTAGGATATTCGATGATGGCAATTTCGTTGGGCTGAATATCTGAGCAAAGGTCTTTGATATCCTTAGCCATGATGTAGCGGCTGTCTTCTGCCAGGAAGTCCTCATCGTAGGTGAGGCGGCGCACCTGCAGTCCTATAGAGGTCCAGTAGCTCTCCAGTTCCTGTGCCAGGAAGCTCTTGCCGTTGGCTGCATCGGTTGAGAGCAGGTTGAGCACGTTCTGTTGTCCCTCTTTGAAGTAGGGCAGGAGTGCCTTGCTCAACTGGCGCAGTGCCATGTCGGAAATCATCTTGTTGAAACGACGATAGCGCAGGCTGCTCTCCTTGGGGAAACAGCCCATCACCGGTATCTTCGTGATGCGTTCTGAGCGCATGCGGTCGCGCAGTGTGCGATCCAGCATTTCGATGATGAAGAAGTAGAGCGCGGTGAAGATAAAGGTCAGCATGAATGCTCCCAGCAGATACATCATCCGGCCTGAAGCCTGTGGATTCATGGGGAAGGCAGGTGGGTTGACGATGTTCAGGGTTGCTGTTGACATCTGCAAGTTGCGCTGACGGAGTCGTGCCGCATTCAGTGCGCGCAACATCTCGATATAGTTGCTCTCAATGAAGCCTATGTGTCGGTTCTTACGTTCGATGGTGGCACCTATGGGCGAGTATTTACGGTACTGCCGGTCAATATTGTCGCGCATGATGTCCATCGCATTGAGTTGTGCATTGGTCTCTTCGAGCAACAACACCTGCTGTAGCCATCTGTCAATGAGCGAGCTGGCTTTCACACCCGTGTCGGTACTGTAGTTGTTCTTCTCGATCGTTTGTGTGAGTTCCTTCACTTTGGCTGTAGCCTCTCTTAGCTGGCGTTCGGCTTTACCGAGCTCTATTTGTGCTTCCGATTCTGAGCCGCCCTCCTCACTGCTCATCAGTCGAAGGTTGGAGATACGTGACTGCAGGCGTGAAATGTCGCGCACCAGTGACGTGAATTCCTTGTTCGACTCAATGATCTTCTGGCGATCTCCCAGCTGGCGCTCCAAATACCTGATCAGCGCCTTCGTCGTGCTCTGTTTCATGCGGAGCTCGCTCAGTCCCGTCTGATGATTTCCGTCAAGCACGGTCAACTGTTTGGTCTGCTCAGGATAGTTGATGATGCCGTGCTTGATGTTGTACCTGATGTAGTCGTTCTCGGCAAAGGTCAGCTGCTGGTAGTATTTCTTCACCTCACGCTCGAAGAACTTGATCACCTTGTGCGTCTCTCCATAGCGCAATTGCTGGTATTGGTTGGCAAACACCTTGTTCAGGATGTCGAGTGTGTTGTAGCACACACCGGGGTCGTTGCATGAGTAGGCAATATCAATCAAGTCACTATTGTTGATTTGTGCCACTTTCAGGCGTCCAACGATGCTGTTGATGCCAAAATACGGGTGATTATTGAGAATGCCGTACAGATAGTTGTTCTGTGATGCTTTTTCGTGAGCTTTCAGATTGGCATAGGTGGCATTTTCGCTGTTATGGTTGATGAGTGCCTTCACATCGGGTGGCACACTGGCATCCAGGCTCCTGAAGTGCTCAGCTGTGATATAGTTGTTGTCCTTGTACAGATTGCCATACATCATGCACCTGGCAAAAAGACGGAGCGATACCTCGTGAATCGTGTTGTTTGTCGAGATGATGAGCATCAGGTTCTGCATGTTGATCTGTGCGTTACCTCCGGCAATACCGCTTCCGCCCTCAAGGTTATAGCCCGTCAGCATACCAGTATAAATAGTGGTATTGGCATTATAGACGTGTTCCTGGTTTCTCGTCAGGAACCACGCCACAACAAGCGCAATCATCGGTAGAATCACAAGATACCAGCGTATCTTGTAAAGAAACCGGACTAAATATCTGAAAATATCCATAATATGAAAATGCTCCTTTAAGTTCCTGTTTGTTTTTGAATGGAAATGATGTTACTTCTGTTCAGTCTGCTGGGCTTTCTTTGCTTCTTTCTTCTCTTTGAGGCGCTCAGCTTTTTCTAATTCCTCCATTCTCTTCTGCTCCTCTTCGGCTTGGCGCTTGATTTTCTTGTCCATGGCCTTGTTCTCTTTGCGAATCTGCTTCTCGGTCTTTTTCACTGTGCTGTCAAGCGTGATTTCCGTAGTGGTGTTCGTAAGGATAGGCGTGTGGCTCAGAATCTCAAGTGTCACGATGTCGGTCGTGATCTGCGTGAGCAGTCCCTGATAGGTGTTCACGGCATTCTGTCCGCGTAGACTGCTGTACGCATAGTCGGCGATGTCGCGGTTGCCCTGATGGAAGTCTTCTTCTTCCAACTGGTTAGAACCCTGATAGATAGCGGCACTGACACCGGCAGTCTTCAGAGCCGACAGGTTGTTGGTGATGCGGATATAGAGCGTGACAATCTCCAGTTTCAGTTGGTCATACGCAGCATCTTTCTTGATCTGTGCCTCTTCCACGAGCAGTCGCTTGCGCTTGACGGAGTGACCCAGGTCCAGGATGTCTTCCAGAGGCACGCTTAGGTTCACACCTACGTTCCAGTAGTTCTGAACCGATCCCTGGAACTGATAGATCATCGTGCTATAGGTTGACGAGTTATTGCCCCACATATCGGTCTTGCCATAACTGTAGCTGGCATGCCCCATGATGTAGGAGAATATATGCTTCTTCTGTTTCTTCACTTCTGCTTCAGCAATCTCCTGTACTTTAGCCATTTGCAGGATGTTCGGATTTGATTTGGCGTTCTCGAACAACACGCCTAATGGGGGCAGGTGAAAATCAGAGAAGTTGATGTCTCTGCTGAAACTCGAATCGAAGAAGCCTGCACTGATACCACTGTCGTCGAAGGTCTCTTGGGCCATCGTGGCAGTACAGGAAAGTGCTGAAACACAAATTAATATAAAGGTTCTAAGGTTTCTCATCGTTGTTTTTTTATCACACGTTTTCATCCTGGATGAACGCGAAAAGTGTGCGCCAGATAATCTTCATGTCGAGTGCGAAGTTATAAGTCTGTCCGTAGAGTATGTCTAGTTGTTTTCTCTCTTCTGCCGACATCGCTCCGCCCTTGCCGCGTTCTTCCACCTGCCAAAGTCCTGTGAGCCCTGCAGGTGCCATAAAGCGGTCTATGCTTGAGTCTGCCGTCAGCTTCTCTGCTTCGTAGAGGGGTAGGGGACGGTTGCCCACTATCGACATGTCGCCCTTCAGTATGTTGAACAGTTGCGGCAGCTCGTCAATGCTCGTCTTACGTATGAAATGTCCCACTTTGGTGATACGAGGGTCGTTTTCTATTTTTACGAAGGCATTATTAATCTCTTCTTCTTTCTGCTTGTTGAAGTCGCTCTCTGATACTACGAAGTCGTCGCCCACCAGCATCACCTCGTCGTCGCTGATCATCATCTCCGACTCCATGCCCATGTTGAACATCTCTTGTTCAGCCTGTTCGCCCAGTGGTGAAGTGATGACCGTCTTCTTCTCTGTCTCTTCCTCAGCGTGATCGGCATACTGGTTGTTGCTTTTGCTGAGCTCCTTCAGGCGCTGGTCGGCATCGGCATACATCGAGCGGAACTTCAGGAAGTCAAAAATGGTGTAGTTGGTACCCACTCTCTTTGACTTGTAGAGTATTTTGCCCTTCGGGTCTTCTATCTTGATGGCCAGTGCGGTGAGGATGAGCACAGGCGAGAGAATGATGATTGCGAGTAAGGAGAAGAAAATGTCGAAAGAGCGTTTCCAGAGCGGTATTTTGAATCTCAGGATTTTCTGTTTTGACATATTGTCGTCGAAAAGCACATTCTCACGGTCGAAGATGAACTGCAGTTTCTTGTTCAGTTCCGTGACCGTAGCACTGAGGCTCAGTGTGTCATTGATGCCACACTTCAGGTAAATGTTCCGTTCCTCGTTGCTCATCTCGTTGGTCAACATGATGATGTAAATGTTTTTGCAGTTCTTGCGCAAGTATGTGATGGCTGTGATGTCCTCTGCCTGCACGCCCTTTTCATAAAATATGATATAGCGCTCTTTGCCCAAACGCTGTTCGCAGGCTACGGCTGCATCCATGTAGTTCTTGGTGAGCACCACATGTCTGCCGGGCAGGTATTTCAGACGCTCCTCAGTTTGTGGATTATTTCCTAAATAAATGACACCAATCATTATTTCATTGTTTAGACAATCTCTGTAAATGTTATTCACGCAGAGAGTGTCTGTTTCTAATATAAATATTTAGGTTTGCGTGAACCTATTATAATAGTTTTAATGTTGTCAATTACTAATTAGGGAGTATTTTCTTCACCCTGATTTTGAGCTCCATGGGGTTGAAAGGCTTTACGATATAGTCCTCGGCACCTATCTCCAACAGACGAATGCGCTCGCTGGTAGAGTCCTCACTTGAGAGCATGATGACGGGGATGTGACGGAAGAGCTCGTTCTGCTTGATCCATTCCAGAAAATCGTCGCCGCGCATGCCAGGCATGCGGATATCTGAGATGATTAAGTCGGGCGTGTTGCCAGCCTGTAGCCACTTCACTCCTTGCAGACCGTCGGGCAGCCATTGCACGTCATAATCGCTCATCAAGTAGATGGAGAGAACTTTTGCAATGGTCTCTTTGTCATCAAGGATTAAAATCTTCTTTTTCATATTTAAAACGCGTTTTTAAAGTCTAAGGATTCTAGTTTCCAAAGTGCAAAGTTATGAAAAAATATTGTAACGACGTGCAAAATATAACAAAAAAACATGATTTTCTCTGAATTCTTAGCGAAGCATCTCATTTTTCAAGGAATCATGTACACTTTTCATCGCACCTCGCACCTCATACCCGTACCTCGCACCTCGAAAAATAAGCAGCAAAAAAATAATCTTCCCAAATCGCTTCGTTATATCAGCATTATTTCGTAATTTTGTTGCCTGAAAAATAAAAACGTCAAAAATGAATTTCGAAGAGATGCTCAATGCGAAGGATGGCAACAACAGCCGTACGGGCAGGATGCCCTTTGGGTTCCTTCGCAAAATGCAGATTGAAGGTAAGTATCGCTATGTGCTCGAACTGCATGACGAACTGGTGGGACGGCCTGGCTTCAAGGATGCCCTGAAAGCTGACGCGAAGGCCATCGGCACGATGAAATCCCGTCAGCAGGTGCACTTCCTCGAGTTCGAGCATGAGGGCGCACTGTTGCTGGAGCTGGAACAGGGCCAGTATCAGACGCTGGAGCAAGTGCTTGACGACAATCCCGCTGTCGTGGCGAAGACAGGCTTCATCGACCGAGTGGTCGATGGGTTGCTTGAGATAGCAGAAGAACTGCATCAGAAATCCCTTTACCACGTTTGTCTCTCCCCGCAGAACGTGTTGCTCCGCAAGGGCGAT
>ODAI014708629.1_pt1 | contig 14603 bp, 29 predicted proteins | sample 1539321 | NCBI WGS metagenome assembly ODAI01 (sample SAMN02144231, study PRJEB22623) | gut metagenome | biome: sheep rumen | host: Ovis aries | place: New Zealand
GTGTGTTTGATTTTGGCTGGGCCGCTCGTGGGATGTCCCGGGCCGATTGTCTGTGCGCTCATTGGGATTATTTCTATCATGTTTATCGCCCCCTATCTATATTATACGAAAAAAAAAGCCCCCGCCGTTATGGCGGGGTTTTTTGTTATTTGTCGTTTTCTTCTTTCATGAGTTCATATAAGCGCCAAATCCTTTTTAATGCTGTGCGTTCCGTTTCAGACAGTGTAAAATCATGCGCATAATTATCCCCCTTAAACCTTATCATTGTTTTTTTCGCCCCAATAATTTTTTTAATGAGCGTCTCATGCTCATTGGCGGATACGTCTATTTGTTCCAAAATGATACCCGCGCCTAATACTTCATGGTGGGGCTTAAAAAGTGGCGGAATTATGCTATCTATTTCCCCGTCATTATTTATTATTATTTGCTTAAAGAATACCCAACCCTCTTTAACAAAACCCATATATAGCCGTGGCCACACAAAGCCGGTTTTAACTTTTTGCCCTAAATAGACATAAAAGAAATTTTTATTAATTTGTCTAGCGTCGAGCAGCTTTTTAGTGCTTTTTTCATATATCCATTTGTTGCCCTCAATTTCGTCAACATTCGACGTCATATGCGTTCTAAGCTGATCTAGCTCTGTTCCCTGAACGACTGGAGGCTGGGCAGGCGTAGCCTTCTTTTTATTTCCCTTTTCAGCGGCCCCATAGGCTGGGGGAAGACATAAAAGAACGATTAAAAAGATTGCAATAAGACGTTTCATGTTGTACCTCCTTAAAAAAATCCTTCAATATGCCGCGCCCGCCCAATACATGTCGTGACAACGCCTCCAAATTTCAGGACGTTCGGGGCCTCTTTCACGGTGATAACGACATCCTCATATGCCGGATTCTTTGCCCGCAAGCGGATATTGCCATCAACCTCAAACAGAACACCACGGACCATGACATACCCATTCCAACAGCATATGGCTATTCTGCCATGTGTCACCTCCAGGTTAGGATTTATGAGCAGCCCTTCGCCGCTTTTAATGAGCGGTTCCATGCTATCCCTCTGGATATAAAAAATATAAGGGGTTTTCTCCCCTTCAGGCCCGTCTAGCCAGTCACGTGGGATTATCGCGTATCGCACGATCTCCCCTTCATCTATTTGGGCGGAACAACAGGCGGATACCCCTGAACTTACCACGGGGACCTCGAGTACCTCGCCGCGAACCGGGCGGGCGTTTTGAATATCGTGCCCCGTGCTTTCGCCGCTAAGCAGGTATGTCCCTGTCGTCCCGAGGACACCGGCCAACTCCTTAATTTTTTTGGCATTGGGGAGACTCGCCCCCGACTCCCAACGCTGAATCGTTTTTACCGAGGCCCCGACCGCCTCAGCTAAGTCTTCCTGTCTTATCCTTTTGTTTTGCCTCGCCTCTTTAAGTCTTTTTGCTATTGTCACCTGCCCCCACCCCCCCCTTTAACATCGTAATGATACAAAAATGTCCCCTAAAAGTGAATCCCAAAAAAGACATTTTTAAGAGACAAAAATGTCTTTTTGATATTGACATGACAAAAATGTCTCGTATAATATACCATGTAAGCCGAGGAGGAGACATAAAAGACTCCCCCACTCGGCCAGGGGAGGTAAGATATGGAAAATAAAATAGGCGATAGGCTACGCGAGTTACGTCTTTCAGCGTCTTTAAGGCAAGAGGACCTAGCGGACAAAATTGGCGTGGCGAAAAAAACCCTACAGCGGTGGGAGTATGGGGAGACATCCCCCAAGGCGTCAGAATTGGCGCTTCTCTGTCGCGTGTTGGACACGACCGAGGCCGAGCTGCTGCACGGCCCAAAAAGTGAACAAGTCAAGATCACGTTGGTTTGGGATAGGAAGGATGTGGAAGGAGAGATAAACATGAACGGGAACGGTTTTTCTTTGTTTTTAGGCGACGACGGCACGGTAGGTATCAAGGGCGCGGCGAAGTTTACAAGCCGCGAGGCGCTGAAGGAGGCGGCGCAGGCGATATTGAAGGAGCTGGAACAGGGGTATGACTTCCAAATCCAGCGGGGACTCATAAAGGCGGAGGGGTAACCTTCCGCCCCAAAATAAGGAGGAAGAAAAAATGAAGAAGATCACGTTGGGTAATGTTGTTAAGGCCGCCCTGAACGGGCGCGACCGTTTTGAGGCCGATCACGGTCACGTCGTTTTTCGGCGTGAGAAGAACGGCGAGATTTATTGCTGCTATGTTTCCATGCCGGGCTACGCGGTGGCCCAGGCCCGTGATCGTTTTTTCCAGGTCACGGATGATATGCTCGGGCTCGGGGAGTATGACCTGCCCCCCGAGAACAGGTTTGCCATGCAGGGCGTCGTTTTGGAGGCGCTTGGGTTGGAGTAGAAACTGCTGGGGGGGCAACCCCGCCCCCCCATAATTATTGAGGGATGGAGGAAATGAAACCAAGAAATCTCGACAACGCACTAATGGAAGTCAGCGCGCCCGCTCAAGAGGCGCAGGACGCCCCAGCGAAAAAGGAGGAAGGAGGGCCAATGGGGAACGCGCAAGACGACACGGGATTCTATAGCTTGTCGCAGTTGGCGAGTTGTCGCGAAACGGCGAATCAGCGTGCTCGCGTCGGGGTTTTCCCGCTGTCTAAAAAACAGATAGGGAGGTTGGTAGATGCAGGGAAATTCCCCGCGCCAGTGGGGAGAATAGGCGGCCAGGCGATTTGGCGGAAGGCGGATATACGCGCCTTCGCTTCAAACTTTGGGGGATTAGGGAATGTGGAATCTGTTTGAAAGTTATCGCGCCCGACGTCGGGCCGCGCTGCGGGAGAGGTTGTATCGGGTCGTCCCGCCTGGCGTTCTGCTTCAGGCCACCGGTTCCGTCACGGGGCCGCATGAGGGGAGGGGCAAAAAAAAGCGGGCTTGAGCGCCACTTCAAGCCCGCGAAAAAAAGGAAGGAAGGATTCTTCTAAATATTATAGCACAAGGGGGGCAGAGATTAGTGATGATGATAGAATACCTCCCCCCCAAAAATGGGCTCATTCTTCGCCAGAGGCGAGAGGCTGCGGGATTAACACGACGGGAAATCGCCCAAGATTTAGGCGTTGCGGCCGCTTCCCTCAAGGATTACGAAAGGGGGCGTCGCCGCATGACGCCTGGATTTTTTGACGCGGCGATAAAGATTATAGGCGAATATGCTGCGCCTTTCGTCAGGCCGACCGCCGAGCCACAACCAAGCAATTTAAATATCGGCAAACTCATCAAGAGCGCCAGGGAGGCGTGTGGATTATCCCGAAAAAAGTTAGCCGATATCACAGGCTTGAGCGAGGGGGGTATCAAGCATATAGAAGACAACAAGGTAAAAGGGAGCAAAAAGACGCTTGTTATTCTGCGGGACGCGTTAGGATTATCTTTCAAAATCCCCCTAAACATCCGCAAAAGCGGCAAGCGACCTAAAGAACAAACGGCGAGAGATGTTTTTATCCCCGCTTGCATACAGCGAAATTTCACCCCAGGTAAAACATATTCTTTTGCGCGTCAGGATTTAGAGATGCGCAAAAAGACGCTTTATTATTGCGGCGAGCAGCCTGGGGCTTTTGGGGTGACGCATTATCTTTTCCGCCATCCTGAAGCGGGGTACCTGGAAAGTTTTACAGACGCCGCGTGTGTCGATTGGAAAATAACGGAGGTGAAACATGCGCAGCATAGAGGGAAGAATGCAAAAGGGCATTAAGAAGGAGTATGCCCGTTGTAACGTTTGCAAGGAAAAAATTGAGCCCGGCGTCCGTGTCCGGGCCATGATTGAGCAAGACGCGAAGGACGGCCAGCCGGGAATCTATCTGGCTCACCCCGCGTGCCTGAAGCACTACCTGGCGCGGAACCACGATCTGCGGGACCGCCGAAACGACGATGGCGCAATCCCTGACGCGGTGGTCAGGCGCTTTTGGGTCGTGCTTGACGTGAGGAAGGGCTGGGGCGGTTTCATCGACCGGGTGCTGCCGCTGTGTTGAGCCATGAAAGAGGTTGAGCCATGAAAGAGATCGACTTGGAAGATCTGAAAAGATCCCTTGAGGGCGTCCCCGTCCAGTTTTATTCGCCGCATTTTAAGCGCTGGATGAATAAGCACGGGACTTTCTTTTTTTGGGACGAACTCACGAAGGAGCTTTTCAACTACGTCTCGGTATTACGCCGTATAGCGATCTTAGAGCAAAAAGAGCTCCCGCCAGATACCTATGTCCTGCCGGAAGAGCTGGCGCGTTTGAGCCAAGTCATGGGCTGTTTGAATGCCGCATTTTCCGCCAGTTATTACACAAAAGAGATGGTCGCGCAGCGCGAAGACTGGCGATCGGATGAGAAGAGTATGGAGGCGAGGAAGCATGAGATTAATCGATTCAACTAAAAAAACTGAATTTATGATCTTCATCGATTCAGATGATGATCGGTGGGAAGTCGGAATAAGTTTGGGGAAGAAAGGCGACGCGGCAATGCGCGCAAGGGAGTACATGATACTCAAAGAGCATATTGATATGGCGCTCGATAAAATTCAGGCATTGCGGGCAGCGGCGGAGGAAGCATGAGAAAGCTTCAAAAAGAAATCCACGAGAATGCAAAAGAACACGGCTGGTGGGACGAGCCGCGCTCCTTTGGGGATGTGATCGCGCTCTGTCATTCGGAGCTTTCTGAGGCGCTGGAATCCTACCGCAACGGCGAGCCCTATCTTTGGATTGGGGAGAAAGGCAAGCCCGAGGGCGTTGGCGTCGAGCTAGCGGACTGCATCATTCGCATTCTGGATTATGCCGGATACGCGGGAATTGATATGGAGGGACTCGTGCTAAAGAAGCACGAGTACAACAAGACGCGGCCTTATCGGCATGGGGGGAAGGCATTGTGATAGCAAAACTTTTAAACTGGGTAAAACAAAGAAAACGGCGGGCAGAGCGAAGAAAACGCCTGAAAGAAATTTGCAAAGGATGCCCCTTTGAAAACATCCCTGACGAGGAGCACCTACAAGAATGTTGGGATTGCCGGGTTAATTACCGGCATCCCGTGAAGGGGCGCATAACAGAATGAGGCTCCTAGCATTCTATGCGCCTTATCCAGGCGCAGGGAAAACCTTAGCGGCCCGGTGGGCGGCGCGGCGTCTCTTCTTACGGCGTCTTTCTTTTGGCACGCCGCTAAGATACGCTGTGAGGGACTGGCTTGATTACCCGCATACATACCGCTGGCCGCCTATTTCAGACCAAGAGGATAAGGAGGCAAAAATAAAAGACTTGGGGGTGAGTTGGCGTGAGCTAATGGTAGCCGTCGGGAACGCTTGCCGCTCTCTCACGCCGGATTTCTGGGTTCGTCTCATGACGCGACAAATGGATATGTATCCGTTTGATTATGTTGTCGATGATCTGCGCTTCCAGAATGAGTATGACTTTCTGCGGGCACGGGGGGCGAAGATCATCCGAATCGAAAACCCCGGGCGTGAGATCGTGACGACCTCGACGGAGGGACGGCTTGAGGCGAACCGTTTTGACGCCGTGATAGCCAACACAAAAGAGAATCTTCGCGCGTATCTTCGAGACGTGGAGGAAGCAGCACGCTATGTTCTACAAGGGAGGTGATGGAAGGGATGAACGCGCGAAAGGCGCATGAGTTGAAAATAAAAATAGAATATTTCGAGCAGCGGGCCGCGTGGGCAATATCCGCTGCGGAGCGGAAAAACTTGCAAGAAAAGATAAATGATATGAGGGAAGAATTGGAGGCATTGAAAAATGCATAAGGAAACAGAAAAAAGGGTTAGGGCAACTCTCCTCATCGCTATACAAACCGTTCTTAAAATGGCTGATGTGCTTGAGGCAACGCTTGCCCTTATGGGGGATGAGGAGGCGTTGCTTGAAAAAGACGGGGAGCTGCCGGCGAGGTGGGGAGTATAGCACATGAGCAAAACAGAGGCAAAAATCGCTGCGCGTGCAAAGCCACATACGATATATCGCACGGCGGACGGAAAGCGCGTCCCCGGCGTGACAACAGTACTCGGGATTATGAACAAGCCCGCGCTGGTGAAGTGGGCGAACAACCTGGGATTGCAGGGTATAGATAGCTCAGCATACGTGGACGAGACCGCCCGCGTTGGGACGCTGGCGCATGAGATGATACAAGAGTATCTGGGCGGCCCGGCGTGGGGCCGGGAAGCGTACGACGCCGGGCAGGTGGACCTCGCGGAGAATGCGGTCCTGAGTTTCTTCGAGTGGGAACGCCAAACCGGTCACAAGATGGAAACAGAAAAGATAGAGCTTCCGCTTGTGAGCGAGATCAACCGCTATGGAGGGACAATCGACTGGTATGGCATGATCGATGGGCGCCATTGGCTGGTCGATATCAAAACCTCAAAGGGGCTTTGGCCGGAACACGTCTTTCAGGTGGCGGCATATTGGATGCTGCTTAACGAAAATGGGCTGCCTGTTGATGGCGTTCGTCTGCTGCGTGTGGGGCGCACGGAGGACGAAGGATTTGACGATCACGTCATTGGGGTTCCCCAGATGAATGCGGCCTATCGGGTTTTTATGGCGGCCCTGGCGCTGTACCGTGCCAAGGCGGAATATGAGAAGGAGGCGAAAAAATGAGTCCCAAAAAAAGACTTATAAAGATTGATACCATGGCAGCCCGCGCGGTATGCATGATGCAGATGCTACTCGCAGAGGTGGAGGCGCTCATGAAAGAATGGAACCAGGAAGAAGAAAAGGATAGAGCCCCTAATGAGCGATAAATTAGCGCCTTACCCGTTTTGCGTGGATGATGAGGAACAGTATATCGCCCATATTAACGAGGTTTTAGCGGCGCAGTTTCCCCCTCTTTTGTCTTGCCCATTTTGCGGGGGTGAAGCGACTTATACAGGACACGTCGTCAACGCTTTTCTGGTGAGATGTACAAAATGCGGCTGTATGACGCCATCATATGGCGACGAACTAACGGACAGAAAGAAAAGTATCATGCAGGCCCGTGATACTTGGAACAGGAGGGTGGGGGATGAATAAGGAGCTCAAGCCTTGCCCCTTTTGCGGCGCCCCGGCCGATTATGCAAAACTCTCAGATAAGAGAGTGGTAAATATACATTGTGTTTTTTGCCCGTGTGAGATGACATTTTATGGGGGTGAGACTGCCACCCCTGAAGAGATACGGCAAAAAATCACAGAAAAATGGAACAGGAGGTCCTGCAATGACTGAGCGGTTGAAGCCCTGCCCGTTTTGCGGGGGTGCAAACCTGCACATTGGCGAGTTTGACGGGCCTCTTGAAGATGGGATGACGGTATACGTCCGTTGCCTGGATTGCGGGGCGACTATAGAGGGCGAGGGCGTAAATGAGGATGAAGACACCCGGCGCGAGTGGGCGATGAACGACGCGACGGCGCGGTGGAACAGGAGAAAGTGAGAGGACGCCATTTTGGAGTCTTTTGCGGATATGTACTATTACGCAAACGAGGTTTATAAGGATTGCGGCGGGGACGATGAAAATCGAGGTCGCGCCCCGCGCATGAGGGGCGAGATTGAAAACGCTGAGGCAATCTTGAAAAAGTGGGGGTGATTGGATGTTTAGAAAAGCTGAAAGAAAAAAGGCGAAGCTGCGCCTTGGCATCGTCGGGCCTGCGGGCAGCGGGAAAACCTACGGGGCGCTCCTGGTTGCCATGGGCCTAGGCGGGAAAATCGCCATGATCGACACGGAAAACGGAAGCGGCGACCTCTACGCCGGTCTAGGCGAGTATGACGTCTGCACCCTCGCCGCGCCGTATGAGGTACAGAAGTATCTCGCGGCGATTCACGACGCCGAGCGGGCCGGGTATGACGTGCTGATTATTGATTCCCTCTCCCATGCATGGGCTGGGGAGGGCGGCCTCTTAGATCAACAGGGGAAGATCGCCGACGCCGGGCGCGGGAACAGCTACACGGCGTGGCGGAAGATCACGCCGCTTCACAATCAGCTCGTCGAGGCTATGCTTGCGTCGCCCTGTCACATCATCGCTACCATGCGGGCGAAAACCGAGTACATACTTGAGGAGAATGAACGGGGGAAGAAAGAGCCCAAAAAGGTAGGCATGGCCCCTGTTCAGAGAGACGGTATGGACTATGAGTTCGGGGTAGTTTTTGATCTCTCAGGGAATCATTCAGCGCAAGTAAGCAAGGACCGGACAAGCCTTTTTGACGGGCGCGTGTTCCAGCTTTCCAAGGGGACAGGTGAAACCCTGCGGGCATGGCTGGAAACCGGCGCGGAGCCGCCAGCGCCACCCGCAGCGGATGCAGAACGCGCTGAGCTCTGGAAGTGGTATCTCGCTCACTTCGGCGACGCGGAGCGGGCCAAGTTAGAAGTGCTTGAGATCACGCACGGGCGCGGGTCGCGTGAATGGACGGCGACGGATATAGCCGCCCTGCATGACCACAGGGAAAAGATCGAGAGCTCGGCGGAGCCTCTGACCCCGGTAATACCAGATGATGGGGAGAGCCCGGAGGAAAAAACAAAGGTGAAAATCCGCCAGCTCACCGGGCCCGATGGGCTAAACCTGACCGGCGGGGACCTGGAGGCGTTTCTCTATGAGCTCACGAAAAAGACGGATCTCGACAAAATGACCATGGCGGAGCTGTCAAAAGTTGAAAAAGCCGCGCGGGCGGAATGGGGGAAGGATAAAAGATGAGCCATACGCCCGGACCATGGATCTGGCGACGCCCCTTCCCCGGGGACCCAGAAATCTGGGTGGAGGCGGTAAACCAGAACGGCGATGGTGTTCCCGTGGCTATTTTGGGGGAAGGCAACGAGGCTGACGCCGAAATGATTTGCTCCTCGGCGAGAATGCGCGAGCTGCTTTGCGACGCGCTGTATTACGTCGATCAGGCTTGGACGGCTGGCGACCAGGACGCCGCCGGCCTGGCGAAGAATATCCGGGCGCTCTTATCAGGCGTAAAATTTAAGGAGGCGAACTTTTAAACGTTATGGCAAGCGCGAAAAGATATGCGGGAAAGAAAATGATTTCTTTCTGGCTTTCGTATGAAATGCACAAAAGCATAAAAAATGTGCATCGGCAAAGATATGACGATACAGAAATTTTTTGAATTTCTGACCGAAAAGGTCTTGTTAGAGCATGGGGGGAAATGACGATGAGGAAAATTTATGATCTCGCCGTAAAGACGGGCGAGTATACGAACCAGTACGGGGAGACGAAGGGCCGCTGGCTTAATGTCGGGCGGGTGATGCAGGATGACAACGGAGGCAAGTTTATCTTGCTCAATCGGACCTTTAACCCCGCCGGGGTGGAGGTGCAGCCAGGGCGGGATAGTGTCGCCCTGTCCATGTTTCCCCCGAAGGACCAGAACGGCGGCAATCAGGGCGGTGGCAATTACGGGGGCGGTTCTGCCCCCAGCCCAAACAACGGCGGCGGGGACAACGGGAACTGGCAGCCCCCTGTATCTCAGCCTGGCGGCGAGGCGGATATACCGTTTTAGCCATGGCGTGGTTCAGGGTGCATCAGGAATTATTCCGCCACCCAAAGCTGAAACGACTGGCGCGCGGGCTCGGCGTATCTGAGCCTGCGGCGATAGGGCACCTCCTGATGCTTTGGGGGTGGGCGCTGGATTTTGCGCCGGATGGGGACCTGCAAAATTTCGACAATGAGGATATTGCCGAGGCCATGAACTGGAAAGGGAGCGCCGCTGAACTGGTGGATGCATTGGTCCTTTGCGGGGGGCGCGGGCAATCCGGGTTTTTAGACCGGGCAGAGGACGGGCGACTCACCCTGCACAACTGGGACGAAAACTGCGGGGCGGATTATGAACGGCGTCAAAAAGACGCTAAACGAAAAAAGGAAAAGCGGGCCTCAGAAAAATTGGCGGCGCAAAATGCTGATAAACACGGAACTCACAGTGGGTCCGCAGGATGTCCGCTGGACGTCCGTCGGATGTCCGCCGTGAGAGGAGAGGAGAGGAAAGGAAAGGAGATCCCCCCCCCTCCCCCCCCCGGGGTGGGGGGTGTGGGGGCGGGGGGTGAATCACCCCGCGCCGAATTGCCCTCCAAGGCGGGGCAACCGGAAACGAGCCCAACGGCTGAGAAGTCGCCAGCGCCCAATGAGGCGCATAAGAGCGGCGGAGCGCGTTCGACGGGCGGCCATGCTGAGAAGTCGCAAACGCCACAGGCGCAGAAAAGCGGCGGAGATGGTCAGACCACGGACGGCAAAGAGGCGGAATACCCGGCGGCCTTCAGCACATTCTGGGCGGCGTATCCCCGGAAAGTGCAGAAACAGACGGCGCTCAAAGCCTGGCGGGCTCTGGTGAAACATGGGGCCAGTGACGCTGACGTCCTGAACGCCGCTGCGGCGTATCAGGCGGCGACGCTGCGGAGGGGGACGCCGCCAGACAAGATAATGCACCCGGCAACGTTTCTGCGCGAGGCCCGCTGGCGGGACTGGCTGCCCCCGGACGGCGCGTCATACCGCGAGGCCATGGAGGCGCGGCGAGAATCACCACGGACCGCTGTGCTGCAGGCCCCGATGACCTACGCCGATGCCGTGGAGCGTTTTCGCGGGGCTGGGGCGGCCACTGTGGACCTATCGCCGGGCGAGTGGCGCGAGGCCCCCGAAAGAGGCCCGGCAATGGAGGGGACAAAATGACAGAGGCAGATTTTCCGGCATTCGTCGATATTATGCGCCGAGCTGCGGAGCTAACTACCGTTCCCAACGGGAAAGACGTTGACCGCGTGACCCTCGCTCTTTTCGAGGAGCTGATTCAGTACCCCATTGAGACCGTGAGAGAGGCCGTGCGTGATCATTGTCGCGCGGAAAAATTTTTCCCAATGCTGGCGGATATCGCCTCCCGCATCGAGGGGCGCGCGGAAGACCGGGCCGCCGCAGCTTGGGCCATGGTGCTACGGGCCATGGGGCGGTTCGGGTACTACGACTCCGTGAAATTTCCAGACCCCGCCACGCATTACGCCATCGGCCAGATGGGCGGCTGGCGGTACCTCTCAGAGCACCTCACAGCCGAAAGCGCCCCCTTCCGGGCGAAGGACTTCGCGCGGTTCTTCGGCATCGGCGAGCGCATCGCCGCGTGGGAACACGGGCCGGGGAAAGTCCGCGTCGCACCGTACCTCATCGGCCAGCACGAAGCCGAAAACAGCCGCAAGGGCTACGACCGGCGCACAGTGTGGGACGCCGTGACCTGTACCCCCATTCCGGCGGAGCAGTTGCCCGCCCTGCAGGCCACCGGGGAAAACGTCGTGCCCCTGGTTCACGCCCTGGCCGCGAACGCCCGGACTAGAGGGGTAAACTAGGTATTTTCTGTAAAACCGAGCTAGTGAAGCGTAAAGGGCCCTAGATTCGATTCGGGGGTACTTGGTATCAGACCCCCTAGCTAAAATAGCAGGAAGGGCCGTTCTCGTTCCGTCTCGTGGGTGTTTTGGGGAGGGGGTCACCCCCTTTTCGGGAGGTATGAAATTTTGGAGCCGTTTTTCGAGATCACCCTGGCGGGGTTGCCCCCGACGGTGAACCACCTGTACAGGACCGGGCGCAACGGCCAGCGGTACAAGACTCGCGCCGGGCGGGCATGGCAGAAAAACGCGACGGAGAGACTGCGCCGCGCGTGGAGGCGAGAGCCCTATGCCGGGGATGTGGAGCTGCGTGTGTCACTCATCGCCGCTGACAGACGGAAATGGGACATTGACAACCGAGTCAAGGCCGTGCAGGACTGTTTGCAGGCGGGCGGGGTGATTGTCGATGACCGCCAGGTGTGGCGACTCATCCTAGAACGCGATTTTGGACAGGTTGCACAAACGCGCCTGGAGCTATATACATGGGGGGTCTAGTTTGGACGATAAAACAAATTTTAGGTATGCGGAGCGGTGTCTGTACGGATACCCTGAGAATTGTATCCGCCTTGAGGCGATGAAAAAGGCGCTAGAAGAGCTGAGGGCTTCCGCCTCAGTGCATGGGCAAAATTACGAGCCTATGTCTCATGGCGGGGCAGGCGATCCAGTTGCGACGCGAGCGCAACGCCTCGCGGATATGGAGACCGAGATACAGAGGCTTGAGGCCGTAACAATGCCGATTGCGCTGATGAAACGCGACCTCACGCGCGAGTACGTTTTACCCAATTCCACAAAAGATGAAATGGGCAAAATCCTAACGCTGTGCTACTTTGGGGGCAATAGTAATACAGAAGTGGCCGCTAAGCTGGGCATGTCCGAGAAAGGGGTCTATCGTGTTCGTTGCAGCCTTGTTCGGATGGCTATTAGGTGCCTCGGGCTGTAACGCCGTTTTTTGTCCGTTTCTTGTCCGGTTTTTGTCCGGTTTTTTGAGGTCGCGCGTATTACAATAGGAGCGTGAGATAGCGACCAACGCAGGACTTGTTCATTACATTCTTCCTTTTCGGCAGGGGCTTAACGGCCCCTGTTTTTTTATGGTGGTGAGTCTATGAGAAATACACAAATAAGCGACATTGTAAAGATAATGCCGATAGACAAGCTGAAGCCATATCCGAACAACCCCCGCAAGAACGAGCACGCGATAGAACCCGTAGCAAACAGTATTAGGGAGTTCGGTTTCAAGCAGCCTATCGTAATAGATACGGATAATACCATTATCGCTGGTCATACGCGCTTGCTTGCGGCTAAGGAGCTCGGGCTTACTGAGGTCCCTGTTATCGTCGCCGACGACCTAACGCCGGAACAGGTCAAGGCCTATCGTCTGGCGGATAACAAGACGGGCGAGCTTGCCGAGTGGAATTTCGAGCAGTTGGATATCGAGCTGGGGGATATCGCGGATATTGATATGAGCGATTTTGGTTTTGATTTGGGCTCTAGCTTGGACACAGACGGTGAGAGCGGCAAAGGCGGCGGCGAGGAAATTGATGTTGATGATTTCAGCGACGATAAGTTTGAGCACGTTTGCCCAAAATGCGGTTTTCACTTCAGTGATAAAAAATGATTGTTTTCGACTGGAAATGGTGGTTAAAGGATTTGCCGCCGCCGGATAAAGACGTGACGGTCTTCAGTACGTTTTCTTGCGGCGGGGGCTCGACAATGGGCTACAAGCGTGCAGGCTTTCGAGTATTGGGCAACGTCGAGCTGGACGAGCCGATTAACGCGATGTATGTGAAGAACCATCACCCAAAGTACAATTATCGAATGGACCTGAGAGATTTTAACGCGCTGGAAGATTTGCCGGACGAGCTTTATTGTTTGGACATTCTCGACGGTTCGCCGCCTTGCTCTGTGTTTTCCACCGCCGGACAACGTGAAAAGAACTGGGGTAAAGAAAAGAAATTCAGGGAAGGGCAAAAGAAGCAGCGACTCGACGATCTGTTCTTTGTATTTCTGGAGACCGTGAAGAAACTCAAGCCCCGCGTCGCAATCGCGGAGAATGTGATGGGGCTGCTCAAAGGTAACGCGAGAGGATATGTCAGAGAGATTATCAACGGCTTCCATAATGCGGGCTACGAGCTTCAGTTATTTCAGCTCAACGCAATGCGGATGGACGTGCCGCAACACAGAGAGCGAGTGTTTTTCATCGCCAATAATCAGGGATTCCCTAAGCTGACGTTGAGCTTCGAGCGACCGCTTATCCTATTCGGCCAAGTGAGGACGGAACATGGTAAACCGTTCGCTGATCCGGGCGGCAAGTATGCGAGGCTGTTGCAATTCGCCAAGCCGGGGGATACTTGCATCATGGATATAGCCCAACGCATTAATGGAAAAGGTGGCGGGTTCACTCATGCTATTGTGTCTGATGATCGTGTTAGTCCTACTAATGTATCGAGTGGTTGCCAATTCAGGCTTGCAGATAGATCGTATTATTCCGACGGTGATTACATCAACACGCAGACATTTCCGCAAGATTACGATTTCTGCGGCAACAGTATTAAGTATGTCTGCGGCATGAGCGTGCCGCCTAACATGATGGCGCATATCGCCACGCAGGTTTACGAGCAGTGGCTAAAAGGAGGTGAATAGACTCAATGGCTAAAAGAGGCCCGAAAGGTATAAATATTTCAACAAATGAATTTGAGAAGTTATGCGGTCTCCAATGCACGTTAAAAGAGATAGCGAGCTGGTTCAGGTGCTCTGAAGACACCATAGAGAACTGGTGTAAGCGAACTTACGGACGTAAATTTTCGGAGGTTTACAAGGAAAAGAAAGGGATGGGGCTAATCTCTCTGCGCCGTATGCAGTGGCGGCTTGCGGAGAAGTCGCCAGCCATGGCGATCTTCCTAGGCAAGAATCTTCTGGGGCAGGTAGACAAGCCACAGGTGGTGATACAGAATGCCTCGGCGACCTGGGGAAGCATATTCACGGAAAGCGAAGCAGAAGGCGGCGCGGGAATATAACAAGCAACGTCCCGAGCGTCATAAGTTCTACCACACAAAGCGCTGGAAACATTTAAGGGATTACGTTATGGCGCGGTCGCCGCTATGCGCCGAGTGCCTCAAACGCGGCGTCGTCACCGAGGGGCAGCTTGTAGATCACATCATCCCCATTGCGGATGGCGGCGCGGATATGGACATAAATAACCTTCAGGTTCTTTGCGCGGCGTGCCACAACCGGAAACACGCCGGGGAGGGGGAGGTTAAAAGTCTAGGAGAGCCCCCGCGCGCAA
>ODAI011444934.1_pt1 | contig 14601 bp, 11 predicted proteins | sample 1539321 | NCBI WGS metagenome assembly ODAI01 (sample SAMN02144231, study PRJEB22623) | gut metagenome | biome: sheep rumen | host: Ovis aries | place: New Zealand
CGTTGTTCCCGTGGAAGTGGACTACGGGAACGGCCCCAAGACTGAGGAATGGCTCGTATTCTTTAAGAATGAGACACACAATCACCCCACGGAGATCGAACCTTTCGGCGGCGCGGCCACATGTCTTGGCGGTGCGATCCGCGATCCGCTCTCCGGAAGGGGATATGTATATCAGGCAATGCGCGTGACCGGCGCAGCTGATCCCACCGTTCCGGTGTCGATGACCATGGAGAACAAGCTTCCCCAGAAGAAGCTGGTCATGGGCGCAGCGAAGGGATATTCCAGTTACGGAAACCAGATCGGCCTGGCCACCGGACACGTCAAGGAGATCTATCACCCCGGATATGTTGCCAAGAGGATGGAGATCGGCGCTGTCATGGGCGCTGCGGCCCGCAAGAATGTCAAGCGCGAGAACAGTGATCCCGGCGATATCATCATCCTGCTGGGCGGCCGGACCGGACGAGACGGCATGGGCGGTGCCACCGGATCTTCCAAGGCGCACAACGACCAGTCCCTCACGGAATGCGGCGCTGAAGTCCAGAAGGGCAATGCGCCTACTGAGCGAAAGCTCCAGAGACTGTTCAGAAGGCCTGAAGTTTCCACGATCATCAAGAAGTGCAATGACTTCGGTGCGGGCGGCGTATCCGTGGCGATCGGCGAACTGGCAGACGGACTCGAAGTCAATCTGGACCTGGTTCCCAAAAAGTACGAGGGCCTGGACGGCACCGAACTGGCGATCGCAGAATCTCAGGAGAGAATGGCTGTAGTGGTCGCACCGCAGGACAAGGATCAGTTCCTTGCATACGCAGCGGAGGAGAATCTGGAAGCTACCCCGGTCGCAGTCGTTACGAAAGAGCCCAGACTTGTCCTCAACTGGAGAGGAAAACCTGTGGTCAATATCTCCAGGGCATTTCTGGATACGAACGGAGCGCATCAGGAGACCGATGTCAGAGTGCTGATGCCCTCCGAGGAAGACAACTATCTCAATCAATTTGCGTCTGAAGGAGTCAGAGAAGTGCTCGAGGACCGCAGAAGCCGCGACCTGAGCGGAGTGGACTTCGACCATGCCCTCAAGGCTTCACTGGCGGATCTCAACACTTGTTCCCAGAAGGGACTTGTTGAGATGTTCGACGCTTCCATCGGAGCGGGAACCGTGGATATGCCTTACGGGGGCAAGTATCAGCTGACAGAGACGCAGACAATGATCGCCAAGCTCCCCGTCATGGGCGGCAAAACAGACACCGTCACAATGATGAGTTACGGATTCGATCCGTATCTGAGTTCCTGGAGCCCCTATCACGGCGCCGTTTACGCAGTGACGGAATCGGTATCCAAAATAGTGGCGGCAGGCGGTGATTTCAGAAAACTGCACCTGACCTTCCAGGAGGATTTCGGCAGGATGACCAAGGAGCCTTCCCGCTGGAGCCAGCCTTTCTCGGCCCTGCTCGGCTCTTATGACGCCCAGTTGGGATTCGGGATCGGCAGTATCGGCGGCAAGGACAGTATGTCCGGCACATTTAACGATATCGATGTACCTCCCACGCTTGTCTCTTTTGCAGTGGATGTTGCAAACCTGAGCGACGTGATCACACCCGAACTCAAGAAAGCGGGCGATAAGCTCGTTCAGATCGATATCGAGAGAGATGAATACGACATCCCGGTTTACGACGATGTCTGCACGATCTATGATACTGTGACATCCCTGATGAGAGAGGGCAGAGTCAAGGCTGCTTACGCAGTGGACTGCTACGGCGCAGCGCCTGCGGTGGTCAAGATGGCGTTCGGCAACGGATTCGGCATCACATTCGACGAGAATGTGCCCTTAAAGCATCTCTTCAGAAACCGCATCGGCGATCTGATCCTGGAAATGGATCCGGACTGCGCTGAGATCCTGGAAGAGCGGATCCCCGACAATTACACGATCATCGGAACCGTAACGGAAGAAGGAGAAGGGGCGGCATTCAGATGGCATGAGGCATCGGTCCCCGTCGGCAAGGCACTGGACATCTGGAAGGCTCCTCTGGAGAAGGTGTTCCCGTCCAAGTCTTCAAAAGATCAGACTGTGATCGAGACACCGATCTATGACAAAGGCAGCATTGCAGTCTGCAGCCATAAGATCGCACAGCCTACCGTCTTCATCCCCGTATTCCCGGGGACCAACTGCGAGTACGATACGGCGACGGCATTCGAGGCGGCGGGAGCCAGGACGGTCACGAAAGTATTTACCAACCTCACTCCGCTGGATATCCGCTCCAGCGTGGAGACTTTTGCCAAGGCGATCAATGAGGCACAGATCATCATGTTCCCCGGCGGATTCTCTGCCGGCGATGAGCCTGACGGCAGCGCCAAGTTCTTCGCAACAGCTTTCAGGAACGCGCTGATCGAAGAAGCTGTGGGCGATCTGCTCGTCAACAGGGACGGTCTGATCCTGGGAATCTGCAACGGCTTCCAGGCGCTGATCAAACTCGGACTGGTCCCCAACGGCGAGATCACCGGGCAGAAGGAGGATTCGCCTACATTGACCTTCAACACCATAGGCCGTCATATCTCCAAGATGGCTTACACCAAGGTGGTCACCAATAAATCGCCCTGGCTTATGGGCGCGCAGCTCGGAGGCGTTTATACGAATCCGGCCTCTCACGGCGAGGGAAGATTTGTAGCCCCCAAAAAGTGGATCGACAAACTGTTTGAAAACGGTCAGGTCGCGACACAGTACTGTGATCCTGAGGGACGGATCTCCATGGACGAGGAGTGGAATATCAACGGATCCTATGCGGCGATCGAGGGTATTACTTCTCCGGACGGAAGGATCCTGGGCAAGATGGCGCACTGTGAGAGAAAAGGCAGGGGCGTAAATCTCAATATTTACGGAGAGCAGGATCTGAAGCTCTTTGAGAGCGGAGTCCGCTATTTTCAATAACCGCTGACTGCAGATGGAGTGTGTGCGGGAGACTTCCCGCATGCGCTCCATGTTTCGATCATTTGGGAGTACACAGGCCGAAATGAAAGTCAATTACAGCAAGATCCTGGAGGAGGAGCTTATGAAGATCAGGGGCGAAGGAACCGTTCCGACGCTCCTTTTGCACAGCTGCTGTGCCCCCTGTTCCAGTTACGTGTTGGAATACCTTCGAGAATATTTCAGTATCACGGTTTTTTACTATAACCCCAATATCACGGAAAGCAGCGAATACAACTTCAGGCTTTCGGAGGAGAAGAGACTGATCGAAGCTTATAACCGGCAGGTGGAGCAGCAGGACTTTGGGGAAATGAACTCGACACCGGCCGCCATGAAGATCGACATCATGGAGGCGCCTTACGACCCTGAGAATTATCTAGAGGCTGTAAAAGGGTACGAAGACTGCCCGGAGAGAGGAGAGCGCTGCGCGATCTGTTTCGACATGAGACTGAGGGCGAGTGCCAAGGCAGCAGCCCGCGGAGGGTTCGACTTCTTCACGACGACGCTGACCATAAGCCCTCTGAAGGATGCTGCACTGCTCAATGAGATCGGTGCAGGAATCGGTGAAGAGTTCGGCGTCCCTTTTCTGCCTTCCGATTTTAAGAAGAAAAACGGCTATAAGAGATCGATCGAGCTGTCCGCACAGTTCGATCTCTACAGACAGAATTTCTGCGGCTGTCCCTTCTCCCAAAGGGATTCTCTTGCGCGCTCTTCGTCCATACAATATAATCAGTTTCAACTAAAGCATAGACAAGGAGAAAATTGTGGAAAAATTTCTGAACCTGATCTCGAAAGAGATGGAAAAGGCATTTGAGGCTGCCGGCTATGACGCAGATCTCGGCAAGGTGACTGTATCCAACCGTCCTGATCTGTGTGAGTATCAGTGCAACGGTGCGATGGCAGGAGCCAAGAGATACCACAAGGCGCCCATCATGATCGCCGGCGATGTAGCTGCACAGCTCGGGAACTCGGATGTATTTGAATCCGTAGAGGCTGTGAAGCCCGGCTTTTTGAACCTGAAAATTAGTCCGGCTTTTCTGACCGCTTATCTTCGGGAAATGAGAGAGCATGAGAAGTTCGGGCTCGAGATGCCGCAGAAGCCTGTCTCCATGATCCTGGATTACGGCGGCCCCAACGTCGCCAAACCGCTTCATGTGGGGCATCTTCGCAGCGCCGTGATCGGAGAAGCTGTTAAGAGGATCGCCAGATATCACGGCGAGAATGTGATCGGCGATATTCATCTGGGCGATTGGGGACTTCAGATGGGCCTTGTCATTACGGAAGTATCCAAGAGACAGCCGGACCTGTGCTATTTTGACCCCGAATTCGAAGGCGAATACCCCGTTGAGGCTCCTTTTACAGTTTCGGAACTGGAGGAGATCTACCCGACAGCCAGTAAAAAGTCAAAGGAAGATCCGGAGTATTATGCGGAGGCTATGGCCAACACGCACAAACTGCAGGAAGGCGACCGCGGACTTCGGGCACTGTGGCAGAAGATCATTGATGTTTCCGTTGCGGATATGAAGAAAAACTACGCCAACCTTGACGTGGACTTTGATCTGTGGTGGGGAGAATCCACGGTACATGACGCAATTCCGGGCATGGTACAGGCAATGAAAGAAAAAGGCCTTGCCTATGAATCCGGCGGCGCTCTCGTCGTGGATGTGGCAAAGGACAGCGATACCAGGGAGATCCCGCCCTGCATTATCTTAAAATCGGACGGCGCGGCGCTCTACACGACGACGGATCTGGCTACGATCTCAGAGAGAGAAAGACTCTATCATCCCGATCAGATCATATATATAACCGACAAGCGGCAGGAGCTGCATTTCCAGCAGGTCTTCAGAACCGCGGAAAAATGCGGGCTGATACCCGAGAGTACGGTCCTGCGCCACATCGGATTCGGAACCATGAACGGCAAGGACGGAAAGCCTTTCAAGACGAGAGACGGCGGTGTGATGAAGCTGTCTGATTTGATCAGTGACATCGGTGATGAGATGCGCCGCAAGATCGCTTCCAATCCGGAGATCGGAGAGGAGGAGGCTGAGAAGACGGCCAGGCAGGTCGCGCTTGCTGCCCTCAAATACGGTGACCTGTCCAATCAGGCTTCGAAAGATTATATATTTGATATCGAGAGGTTTACTTCGTTCGAAGGCGATACCGGCCCCTACATTCTCTATACGATCGTCAGGATCAAGTCGATCCTGGCCAAATATGCGGCATCTGAAGCTGCGAAGCCGGTGGAGGAGTGCGAGATCGGGCTCGCAGGGAGCAAGGCGGAGAAGGATCTCATGACGGATCTTGCCGGATTCAACGCGATGATGGACAGCGCTTATTATGAGATCGCGCCGCACAAGGTCTGCTCCTATATCTATCAGCTGTCCAATGATTTCAACAGCTTTTACCACTCCACGCGCATACTTGCGGAAGAAGACGCTGCACGCAAAGAGGGCTGGATCGCACTTCTTTCGCTTACGCTCGATATCCTGAATGCATGTATCGGGGTTTTGGGATTCACCGCACCTGACAGAATGTGACGAGCAGATGCGTCCCTGATTTACAGACATGACAGTGTTTCCCTGATTTACAGACATGGCAAAAAGTGCTATTTTGAAAGGGATATTAGTAAATAACGCACATATATTAATGGAGATTCGTTATGGCTTCCGGAAAAGTTATGATCTTTATGGGCGACGGATACGGAAAATCCGCTGCGGCGATGGGAATTGCCGTAAAAAGAGCTTCCGAAAATGAACGCATAGTCGTTATTCAGTTTCTTAAAGGCAAAGGAATTACCGACACTGAGTTTGCAAAACGCCTTGAACCTGAGATCAAATTATTCAGATTTGAAAAATCGGAGATCGATTACAAGGACCGGACACCCGAAGAACAGAAAGAAGCGGCGGTCAATATCCGGAACGGTCTGAATTTTGCAAGGAAAGTCCTGGCGACCGGAGAATGTGATCTGCTCATTCTCGACGAAGTGCTTGAAGTTGTCAATGTCGGGATCATTTCCGTAGACGACCTGAAAGAACTGGTGGAATCGAGAAACGACACGGATGTGATCATTACCGGAAGTGAAATGAACGTGGAAGTCTGCAGTTTTGCCGACAAGATCTCCGAGATCGGCAACATGCAGTTTAAGAATTTCTGAATAGGAGGATGAAATGGCAGTATTCAAAGGCTCTGCAGTGGCGATCGTAACACCTTTTAAAGAGACGGACCAGTCAGTCAATTACGACGCGTTTGCGGATATCATCGATTATCAGATCGATCACGGGACCGATGCGATCGTAGTATGCGGATCTACCGGTGAAGCGGCGACAATGTCCGAAGAGGAGCATCTTCAGGTATGCAAATTCTGTATCGATCATGTGAAGGGAAGAGTTCCCGTCATCGCCGGCACAGGTTCCAACAGGACGCTCACCGCGATCGAACTCTCTAAAGAAGTGGCCGGATACGGCGCAGACGGACTTCTTCTGATCTCCCCTTATTACAACAAAGGGACGCAGGAGGGTGTCTACGGGCACTTTAAGATGACCGCGGATGCGGTTCCCGGAACACCGGTCATCCTCTACAATGTACCCAGCAGAACAGGGGGCAATGTGCTTCCCCAGACAGTGGCCCGTCTTGTCAGGGATGTTCCCAACATCGTCGGGATCAAGGAAGCCAGCGGTGATATCAGCCAGATCGTAAAGCTCATGACGCTCTGTGACGGCAATATCGATCTCTATTCAGGCAATGATGACCAGGTCGTACCGCTTCTGTCCATGGGCGGCATCGGTGTCATTTCCGTTGTTGCGAATGTGGCGCCCGAAGCAATGCATGATATGTGCTATAAATTCTTCGACGGAGACGTGAAGGGCGCTGCGAAGCTCCAGATGGAAACGCACGAGCTCTTCGAGGCGCTGTTCAGTGAAGTCAATCCGATCCCCGTCAAGATGGCCGTGAATCTCCTGGGCCAGAATGCGGGAATGCTTCGCATGCCTCTGACTGAACTGACACCGGCCAACACGGAGAAGCTTCGCAAAGCGATGCAGAATTTCGGACTGATCTGAAACGGATCTGCGCAGAGAATGCAGTCAAACTGATTCGTAATGGAGGGAAAAAGATGGTCAGGATCATTTTACACGGATGCAGCGGCAGAATGGGCCATATAATCACTGAGATTTGTGCAGAAGACGACCAGGTGCAGATCGTGGCAGGCGTGGATGCTTTCGGAGACGCGTATGCCGGATATCCGGTCTTTCGGAAACTTGAAGAATGTCCTGAGGCGGATGTCGTGATCGACTTCTCGACAGCTGCGGCGATCGACGGCCTGCTTGCCTATTGCGCCGACAAGAAGCTTCCTGTCGTCGTATGTACGACCGGGCTCTCGGAGGAACAGACCGCTCAGCTGACGAAGACGGCTGAAGTGACCGCAGTTCTAAAATCTGCAAACATGTCGGTCGGGATCAATCTGATCGAGTCTCTGCTCGCACAGGCAGCTCCCAAGCTCGCGGCCGCAGGATTCGACATTGAGATCGTGGAAAAACATCACAATCAGAAAGTGGATGCTCCCAGCGGCACGGCGCTGGCCCTTGCCGACGCCGTCAACAAGTCTCTTGCAGAGCCGTATGAGTATGTATATGACCGCTCCTCAAGAAGAGCGAAGCGCCCTGTAAAGGAGATCGGGATCTCAGCAGTGCGCGGAGGATCTATTGTAGGAGATCACGATGTGATCTTTGCCGGTAAAGATGAAGTGATCACTATTTCCCACAGAGCGTACAGCAGAGCCGTTTTCGGCAAAGGCGCCGTGGAAGCGGCTAAATTCCTTGCAGGAAGGGAAGCCGGTTTCTACACGATGAGCGACGTTCTGGGCTGAGACGATATGCGGATCAGACCTTGTATCGATATACACAACGGAAAAGTCAAGCAGATCGTCGGCGGCACGCTCAGGGACAGCGGCCGCGAGACCGCGGGCACAGCCAATGAGAACTTTGTCGCTGACAAAAGTGCGGATTACTTTGCTGCTGTTTACAGAGAGAAGGGGCTTTTCGGAGGACATATCATCCTTCTGAATTCCGTGCGGGAAGAAGAAGCTTATCGGGCTGATCTCGCGCAGGCGTATGCAGCTCTGGGAGCTTTCCCGGGCGGCATGCAGATCGGCGGCGGGATCACTGCTGCCAGCGCAGGATCATTCCTGGATGCAGGTGCCTCTCATGTCATTGTCACATCGTATGTGTTCCGCGGCGGAGCGCTCAGCGAGTCCGCGCTTGCCGAAATGATCGGCGCTGTCGGGACGGATCGGCTCGTTCTGGATCTGAGCTGCCGCAGGAGAGAAGACGGGAGCTATGCGGTCGTGACGGACCGGTGGCAGAAGTTCACGGACCTTGTGATCTGTGAAGAGACCCTGTCCCGCCTGAGCTGCCGGTGCGGCGAATTCCTGATCCATGCGGCCGATGTGGAGGGAAAAAGGTCCGGCATCGAGAAGGAGCTGGTATCGATCCTCGGCGAGTGGCAGAGAAAGAGTGGATTTCCGGTCACGTATGCCGGAGGTGTCCACAGCCTCAGTGACATTGATGTGATCCGGGATCTGTCCGGCGAAAAGATGGACGTCACGGTGGGAAGCGCTCTCGATCTGTTCGGAGGCGATCTGTCTCTGGATGACCTTGTGCGGGCAGCAGCACAAGGCAGGAACGCTTTGTCATAATAGAGCTGCCGTTATATGAAAACAGGAAAGGGCTGCTGTATCGCAAGATACAACAGCCCTGTTTTAATCACAAATGACAGCCTGATCCGGAATATCGCCGGGATCGCTGTTCTCAAAGCTTTGTCACATTGACAGCCTGAGGTCCTTTCTGTCCCTGGATCACATCGAATTCAACTTCCTGACCTTCTTCAAGAGACTTGAATCCTTCACCGTTAATTCCCGTATAATGTACAAAAACATCGTTTCCCTCAGAATCGCTGATGAATCCGAACCCTCGCTGATTGTTGAACCTTCTGACTATACCTTTACTCATGATGTTACCTCCAAACTCTGATGTATTCGATCGCTGCATCATATGATCATCTGACTAAAAAACCACGATCAATTTGTGCAACATTATCAAAATATCACAGCTAATCTTAAAAGTAAAGTGTCAAAATCAATAAACGGTATAACGTCAAGACGCAAACATACTGTCAATTAGAGGGGTAAAAGGCTTTACTTTAAAACTTTACAATGCTAAAATATTCTGTACAGAGTTACTAATTATTGGAAAAAGGGAGTACGGGGTATGAACAAAAAAATCAGGACCGGAGCCGTTGACAGCTTGTTTGAAGCAATTCTGACATTGGAGAACAAGGAGGAATGCTACTGCTTTTTTGAGGATCTTTGTACGGTCAATGAGCTCCTTTCATTATCGCAGCGCTTTGAAGTGGCAACTATGCTTCGCAAGCACGATACGTATTTGAAGATCGCAGAGAAGACCGGGGCTTCGACTGCAACGATCAGCAGGGTGAACCGTTCCCTGAATTACGGAAACGACGGCTATGCGCTGGTATATGGGAGAATGCCCAGTATGAAAGACTTTATCGAATCGGAAAATAAGAAGGACTGAGTATTCACGGACCAGAGGAAACTGTTTTGACTAATAAACGTTCTACCGTATTACAATTTATATTGCTGTTTATGGGGGGAGCGCTGCTGTATTTGGCAGCGGTCCTTCCCTTTTTGATTTATCACGGCGGAATCTTTTTTTATTACGGCGACTATAATGTACAGCAGGTACCTTTCTATATTCTGGCGCACAGAGCAGTGAGAAACGGGTATTTCTTCTGGAATCCCTATATCGATCTGGGAAGCAGTATGGGGGGCAGCCTGTCCTTTTATCTTTGGGGAAGTCCTTTTTTCTGGCTCACCATACCTTTTCCTGAAAAAACGATCCCCTACATTCTGCCCGTCGTGATGTCGCTGCGATACGGAACGGCTGTGGTCACGTCCTATGCGTGGATCCGCCGACAGGTCAAGAGCGATTTCTGGGCTGCAGCCGGCAGCTTTCTCTATGCCTTTTCCGGCTTCCAGGCCTGCAATATCGTCTTTCAGCACTTTCACGATGCGACCGCCTTTTTCCCGCTCTATCTCCTCACGTTTGACGAGATCGTTCAAAAGAAGAAGAACATCGGGTTTATTCTGATGACGGCGCTTATGTCCATCATCAACTACTATTTCTTCTTCGGTCAGGTTGTCTTTTTGATCCTGTACTATTTTGTCAGATATTACAGAAAAGGAGATACACCGGAAAAGCTCAGAGAGATGCTCTATGTAGCAGTGAGCGGCGCTGTCGGACTGCTGCTCGCAGCCTTTTTCCTTATACAGTCGATCACGGGCGTGAGCGGAAACAGCCGGCTGGACAATTATATCAACGGATACGGGATTCTTGCCTATGAGAGCGGGACGACACCGTTGGCCATCCTCAAATCACTGTTCGTCGTTCCGGACATTATAGCGAAACCCACGCTGTTTTCCGGCGAACAAGTCAGGAACGGATCGCTGGCTGCTTATATTCCGTGTTTTTCCATGTCGGGGGTCATCGCCTATTTCGGCATTTTCAAAAAGAACTGGAAGAAGAAGATCTGCATTCTGTGCGCTGTGACAGCACTGGTACCGGTGCTCAACTCCGCTTTCAGTGCATTCAACGCCAATTACTACGCCAGATGGTTCTATATGCCGATCCTGATCATGTCAGCGATGACAGTTCGCGCGCTGGAAACGGAGAAGAGGCGGGATCTGGCCCGCGGCGCTTTCATGACAACCGCGATCACGGCAGGGATCATGCTCTGTGCTGCGATCCCTACGCTGGAAAAGGGAAAGATCAAATGGGTCTCGATCTGTGACAATATGGACCTTCTGATCATAGAGATCATGGCGACCGCGATCCAGCTTCTTATTATGATCATGATCATGGTCTTTCTCCCTATGGCAGGGAGTTTAAGAAAGTATACAAAAGCCATAGTTCTGACAGGCACCCTTGTCTCATGCCTGCTCACAAATCTTGCGGTGCTGTACAACGGAAATTCCCTGATCGCGCGGACGGGAGGCGTCAAATGGAAGCAGCAGATGCTGGATACCAAGCCCTCGCTGAGCGATCCGTCTGAGTTTTACCGGGTCGAGACAGACGGTACGTCCACGAACTATGAGATGGTGTGGGGCATTCCCACGATCCACTGCTTCGAGAGCACCGTCAATCCGTCTGTCTTTTCTTTCTACAGAAAGATCGGCATGATCAGGACCGTGGAGTCCACGCTCCCCGTTGACCGGGTAGGGGCCAGAGCTGTCCTTTCCGTCCGGTACTATATCGAAAACGATCTGGTAAAACCCTCCGAAACGCTGGAAGAGAAGGGCGGCATGCTCGGATATAAGGAGGGACTTCCCAACAGCGGATACAGGATCTATGAGACAGAGAATTATATTCCTATGGGGTTCACGTATCAGAATTACATCAGGGACGATGTATACAGCTCCATGAAAAAGGGAGAGCTCACGGACCGGCTGCTGGTCAAAGACCTGATCCTTACCGATGAGCAGTGCGAGCGGTACGGGAACCTTATGGAGGAGGACAAGCACGCGGACGACAGTCTGATGAGCAGTTCGGATTTCTCCAGATACTGCAGAGAACGCGCCGATTCTGCCTGCAGCAGCTTCGAATTTGACCGGCACGGTTTTAAAGCGCAGATCAGTCTTCCGGCCGAGAATCTCGTGTTCTTTTCCGTCCCCTATGACCCCGGCTTTACGGCGACAGTGGACGGTTTGGAAGTACCTGTGGAAATGGTAGACGGCGGACTCATGGCGATCCCTGTAAAGGAAGGGGAACATCAGATCGAGTTCCGGTATTTTCCCCAAAACCTGATCCCCGCATCGTTCATCTCCGCGCTGACGGCTGCAGGGCTCCTTATATACGGCATGCGCAGAAAGTCACTTAAGAAAAATGCCGGTGAAAGTCCGCAATAAAAAATCTGTGACAAAAATGTCCGCGATAGGAGCACAAATGTCCTTGCAATAAAGAACGATGCGTGATACTATAAGTCTCGTCGGTTTTGAGATGTAATATAGAGAATATTGTATTCGGGATTTTGTATTCGAGGATATTGTATTCAAAGGAGCCGGGTGTGAGCGATAAAGCGGAATATTACATTGTTCGCAGGAGGGCTGTTCCTGAAGTCTTAAGGGGTGTGGTGAAGGCAAACCAGCTTCTTGCATCGGGAAAAGCCAAGACAGTGAACGAAGCTGCGGAGATGGCTGGGATCAGCCGCAGTTCTTATTACAAATTCAAGGATGATATAGAAGAATTTCACGACAGTATGTCGGGAATGAATATCACCCTTTCTTGTGAGATCAACGATGAGCCGGGAATACTGGCGCAGCTTCTGGTGATCATCTCGGGCTGCAACGCCAATATCCTTACGATCCATCAGAGTATCCCGATCAGCGGCGTGGCAGATCTGAGCATCAGCCTTCAGATCCGGGACAATACAGAAGATGTGAGCCTGATGATCCGCAAACTTGAGAACCTGAGCGGGATCCGCAAGGTGAGGATCATGGGAAGGGATAAAGCACAGTGATCCGGCCGTTGATCTATAAAGCGGTTTATTATGTAATTCATGACGGATGCCTTGCCGGCACAGGTCATTATAAAGGAGAAAGCATATGATACAGATGGCAGTTCTCGGATTCGGTACAGTCGGAAGCGGTGTTGTGGAACTCATAGACCGCAATCAGGACGTGATCAGAAAGACTGTTCCGGAAGGAATCTACGTGAAGTATATTCTCGATCTTCGCGATTTCCCTCAGAGCCCCTACAACAGCAGAGTTACCCACGACTTTCAGGATATTCTGGATGACGCAGAGATCGCTGTCGTCTGCGAGACGATGGGCGGAAGAGAGCCTGCCTATACGTTTACCAGAAAAGCACTGGAGCGGGGAATCAGTGTGTGTACCTCCAACAAGGAACTTGTCGCGGCGCACGGACCGGAGCTTTTGAAAGTTGCCGCCGAGCACAACTGCAGCTATTTGTTCGAGGCCAGCGTTGGCGGCGGTATCCCGCTGATCAGGCCCATCTGCGCCTGCCTGACGCAGGAGAACATTACCTCCGTTTTCGGTATTCTCAACGGAACGACCAACTACATCATGACGAGAATGGAGAAAGCCGGCCTTTCCTTCGATGAAGCGCTCAGAGAGGCGCAGGAGAACGGCTATGCCGAGAGAAATCCCGAAGCGGATGTCGAAGGACACGATGCGTGCAGGAAGATCGCGATCCTCTCGTCTCTCATCAGTACGAAGACAGTCCGCTATGAAGATATCCCCTGCGAAGGGATCACGCGAGTGACGGAGGCGGATTTCGGATATGCGAGAAATATGGGGATGGCGATCAAGCTGCTCGGGGTCAGCAGGAAAGAAGATGACGGCAGCTTCCATGTGCGCACGGCGCCCTTCCTGGTTCGGTGCGACCACCCGCTGCACAGTGTACAGGATGTCTTCAACGGGGTCTTCGTCCACGGCAACATGGTGGATGACCTCATGTTCTACGGCCGCGGCGCCGGGAAATATCCGACAGCCAGCGCCGTCGTCTCCGACGTGATGGAATGCGCAAGGAATATGGGAAGAAATGTCGGATGCCACTGGGATGATGAAGTTCTTGCGCTTGGTGATCCGATGAGTGAGTCCTATCGCTATTTTGTCCGCATTGATGCCGGCGAGAAAGAAAAGGCAGCCGGACTCTTCGAAGCGGCACAGGAAGTCTGCTCCGATACGCCTGTCGCGGATGAAGCGGCATTTGTGACCGCGCTTATGACAGAAAAGGAAATGCTGGAAAAGAGCGGCGGGCTGCAGACCGTAAAGCAGTGCATACGCCTATTGCAGGATTGAGTTGCAGGATTGAAGGATTTTTGGTATTACATAGTAGTTGGCCCGAAACGATGTCGTGAAAACGCCGCGCTGAAGGCCTAAATACAGTTACGAGGAGGGAGTCTCCGGTACCACCGGAGCAAATGCATAGAATGAAAAAAGTAGTCAAATTCGGCGGGAGTTCCTTGGCAGATTCAGAACAGTTCAGGAAAGTCGGAAAGATCATCCTGGATGATCCTTCCAGGACATATGTCATCCCGTCTGCTCCCGGCAAGAGATTCAGCGGAGATGACAAAGTCACGGATCTGCTGTACAGAATGCACTCGAAAGCCTCCAAGGATGAGGACTTCGGGGTGGAGCTCGATACGATCAGGGAGAGATACCAGGAGATCATCGACGGTCTCGGATTGGAAGGCTTCTCGCTTGAGGGTGAGTTTGCACAGATCGAGCGGCGCATGACGCAGAATCCCGACAGCAATTATGCGGCGTCGCGGGGAGAGTATCTGAACGGCCGCATAATGGCGAGATATCTTGGATATAAGTTCATTGACGCAAAGGATGTGATCTTCTTTGACGAACACGGGAACCTTGATGCCGAGAAGACCAATGAGGTGCTCTCGGAGGTGCTCAGAGAGACGCCCAAAGCCGTGATCCCCGGGTTCTACGGCAGAGGCTTTGACGGGCAGGTCAAGACCTTTTCAAGAGGCGGAAGCGACATCACCGGCTCTATAGTTGCCAGAGCCTGCCGCGCCGATGTCTATGAGAACTGGACCGA